>Ga0214164_1002164_pt1 | contig 10379 bp, 1 predicted proteins | sample TroBogepilimnion_13_FD_153003 | JGI IMG/M metagenome (GOLD analysis project Ga0214164, IMG submission 153003) | Freshwater microbial communities from Trout Bog Lake, WI - Practice 03JUN2009 epilimnion v4 | ecosystem: Environmental > Aquatic > Freshwater > Lake > Epilimnion/Euphotic zone ...
GGATTGTGGTAATAAGGACTCTGTGGATGAAAATAGGACATGGAAGCATACCACACCTCATCATAAAGGCTTGGTGTTAAGATTGTTTTGAAGGAAGGATTAGACAATTGAACCCCTTTCCACATAACAGCCGCCTGCGTATTATTGGTATAATCGGGAATAGCAGGAAGCAGGTTTAGGGACTGTCCAAAACCCGATAGTGAACCCATCATAAATGCTAGCAATACAAGATAAAATTTCATTTTGATAACCATTTTTATTTATACACTTCCCTTTTCTATCCGCATTCAACTGCACAATCTTTTTCTTCTGTTTTAATTCAGTTCTAGTATTATTCGGTCGGACAGCTTGTATTCGGATTAGTTTAAAACATATCCGCCCCTTCATGTACCCTACTCCTATTATCGGGATGCCCCCAAAAACGTTATTTGCCCTATTCCAAATTTTTGGCATGCCATCCATAACGTTATTTGCCCTATTCCTATTTTCTGGAATGCCACCCATAACGTTATTTGCCCTGTTCCAGTTTTCGGGAGTGCCACCCATAATGTTATTTGCCCTACTCCAAATTTCTGGAATGCCACCCATAACCTTATTTGCCCTATTCCTATTTTCTGGAATACCACCCATAACGTTATTTGCCCTATTCCTACTTTCTGGGTTATCCCAAATTCTGTGTGGAGAATCTTCACCACAAGGCACACAAGGAATAAGAAACACAGGGCACACAGGGTATAATAAATGTACGCTATCAAAGCGGATAGTAGCGTTTTGGTATAACCTTGTGTTCTTTACCTAAAACCCAAACCTTGAATAATAGCAATTATGCTTATGAACTTTGTTTAAAACCCTTGTGTTCCTTGTGGTTAAAGCACCATACTCTACACTAAATTTAGTTAACCCATTTTCTGGATTGGCACCTAAAGTGCTGATTGCTCAAACCCTCAAAAAATACAGGGCGTCATAAATCATATATTAATCCTTCAAAAATTTACCAAACTGAATATTCCCTTTACTATCGGTTAACTCTACCCAATAAACACCTCCATTTAAACTTTCTTTTAAAGGAAGGTTTAATGTTTTACCATTACCAGTAACCTTATTAGTACCTAAAACCTCTTTACCTTCTACCGTAAGCACCCGCAACCTATAGGTATCCGTGAAATTATCACTTAACAAAATACTTAAATTATCCTTAACCGGATTGGGGTAAATTGACAAAGGACGCTTACCTGCTTGTAATGCAAGGGAGGCTATATTGCTATACTTAAAACTGCCATCTTCAGCTACCGATTTGATTCTATAGTATAAGGTAGTTGCTGGAATTATCTTATTGTCCTTAAATGAATAAGAGGAAGCTTCCCCACCTATTACAGAACCTAGCGTTTCAAAATGAATACCGTCTGTGCTTCTATCCACCTGATAACTAGTTGTATTTTTCGGGTTAGTTACCTTCCAATTCAATAACACCGCATTATTTTCTTCTGTAGCAACTACATGAAAGGTATGAACGGGCAGTGTGGTATTGTTTGCTTTCAGGATAATCTCGAAACGATTTTTACCTTGGCTCATCGTATCGGCCGTGATATTGAAAGCATAGGTTTGATTCAATCGCATATCCTGCGTTGTATTCAGAAATTTATCCCTAAGAATGATGTCAGTAGTAGCATCAAGTTGTGTATAGTCACTAAAGTATAACTTATAGTTACCGTCTGCATTACTTTTTACACCCAGTAGCACGGTATCAATCATTGGATTATCTGGCAATGAGGCAATGGCTAGCACCAATCCTTTCTTATTAATGGTCAACGTCTGACTGCCTGTATTGAGTGAAGCTGCATCTAGCGCAGGATTATATTCCATGGTTCCTTGGGGATGACAGCGTACAACTACCTCATCTAACAAATCATCTGAGGTAGTTTTATATCCAACTCTGATGATCTTGTTTGCAGTCTCTCCAAAATATTGGGTATTAGGGATAGTACTATTTATCTTGTGACTTTCCTTGAAAGTAACATTGCCATTTTTGTTCGCTTCTACAAAGAATGCCTGACCAATAGCCAGATAATCGCCCCGTATATCGTCATATCCCGGAGCCCCATTTGCAATAACCCCTGCCGAATAAGTGGTATAGTTACTATTGCTATACGGACTTAAAGTCCACATTTTGTAATTAATGCAGGAATTATCCGCCTGCAAAGACTTGAAACTAATCTGGCTAGGATAAGGATTTGCCAAAAGGGTAAACTTGTGTACAGCAAAATCATTCAACGCAATCACCACATCTCCTTTTGTTAATGTACCCGTTGCACTAAGCGTAACCGCTTCGGGAGAAGTAGGTGTGGCAGTTCCTAATTGATTGATACAAGATACGTTAGCGCTATTTCTATTACCCCGGATATTTACGCAATACCCCTTACCAGGAACAAGGTAGGTATAATCGGTATTGGCAATACCTACATAACGACTTCCATTTTGTTTTGCAGGATTGTAGGTGTAAATACTAGCTGAATTGGCAATACTGAAATCGAAGCCATTACTATTGTATTTATCCGTGTTGCCGCCATCTCCATAGGTGCCACCACAAAGCGTACCACCTGTACCATAACCGGTAATGTAGATCTGCTGTTGCCAGGCATTACGAATGGTTTGATAGACAGGTGAGCCGATATAACTAAACTTACGCAGCAGCTTTGGAGGGATATAGCGTTGTACCGTAACATTGCCCGAAACAGTACCAAAAACCTGGTCAATCCTTGCCGTTCCAGCACTCGTAGAAATCAAGGTAAGATTGCCATTAGTATTGAAAGTGCCAGCAGTAGGTGTTAGCGTACCCAACAGATTTAAGTTGTTACCAAGCGAAACTGTTCCTGCAGAATTAATAACCAGATTATTCAGCACATTAGAAGTGCCTGGCACAGTTTGGTCAAAGTATAAAGTACCATTACCGAGCATATTGATAGTAGACGCACTGTTCCCAACTATTGTTCCGCTACCCGAGACTATACCATTTACAGTAAGATTATACCCATTTAGATTAAGCCCGGAAGTAAGGGAAAGATTATTGACGGATAAATTAGCCGTTAACAATGGCGCATTGTTGGCAATAACGATGTTGGTTAAATAAGAAGGAAGGGCACCGCCACACCAGTTCGTAGCAAGGTTAGCATCGCCACCATTAATACCCACATAAGTTCCGGCAGTACAACTGACACCCCCTGTATTGCCAATTACGAATAAATTAGTGGCACCACTTGCCAAAGAAATACCAGTCTTACTTAGGGTAAATGGATTACTACCACCCGGCGTACCCACACTGCTAATACTATAAGCTGAGGTATAAATACCCAACTCACAAGTATTGGCAGCAACAAAACTACCAGCTGCATTTGCCGTATTAAATTGATAAGTCATTGTAGCGGTAGTTGCTGCTGACCCAATGACAGTCCATTGTACATTGAGCATTTTTGAAGGAGTACCCACCCCATAGGTAATAGTCGGGCTAACCGCTACCGATAAATTAGATGTACCAGAAGTATTGGCAACAGTCAAAGGAGTGTAGGTATTTGATGTACCAACAGGGAAGGTAAAAGCAGTAGCAGCAATGGTATTTTTAATGAGTAGCCCTGTTCCAGCCGTCAGCATATAACTTGAAGCCGACGCATTGGATATAGTTGTGGCAGCATTGATGGTCAGGTTATTATTTCCCAACACAAGAATACCATTGGACAAATTCAGGTTATTGGCAATGGTCACCGCATTATTCAAAGCAACACCACCAGTTCCAGATGTATTAATGCTTAGATTATTAAAGGTCTCCCCGCCAGTCTTAGTAATTGTTTGGGCAGTAGTTGTGGTGCCATTAAATAATACAGTAGTATTGGCATTGGTAAACGTTCCTGCATTAGTCCAGTTGCCTGTAAGTGCCAGAGAAGTACCAATCGTACTCGCAGCAAGTGTGCCATTAGCACCGATAGCTACATTACCATTTACGGTAGTAGCACCTGCTGTACTATACCCAATATTAAGGGATGCTGCCGTAGCAATCACTGTATTTCCATTAAAGTTATTAGAACCACCCACTTGCAATGTTCCATAAGTATTGGTGGTATTGTTTAAACGAATAGAACCAGAACCTGTATTCAATACAATAAATGAATTGGTGATGGCATTAAGACCAGTAATTGATAGATTACCTGTTTGAGCCGTACTGTTCCATACGACATTGCCAAAAGTCTGGGCCATATTGGTAGGATTACCAGAAGTTACTCCAGAAAGGTATAAATAAGAATTAGGATCCCAGGAGATAACAGGGATGGCAGGTGAAGCATTTGCTAGTTCCAGCACAGCATTTGCCGGTATACCCAGACTTCCAGTATTGAGGAGCACGAAATTAGACGCTGCTATCTTTATATAACCGTAATTATTTACCACACCCGTATCATTGATTGCACCACTAGACACTAATAAACTTGCATTGGAAGTGGTAGCAGGTGCAGATAAGACATCAGAACCCACATTGAGCGTACCTGTGCTATTGATGGTAACAGTGGATGCACTCTGAATCTGACCACCATCGGCTATATTGACTGTACCCACCACTTTCAACCCACTTGATTGAATGACTGTAGTGGCAGGAACGGAAAGTGAACAACCACTGTTAACCGTAAGCAATGACCCGCACTTGTAACTATTACCTCCTGTTAATACAACAGACGATCCCGTGTTTCCATTTCCCAATAGTACCAAGGCTGGAATGCCTGCTCCGGAACTAACATTGGGCTTCCACTCCGTACCAACAGGCTGTGAAGCACCCGTATTATAATATAAATTGGCAGTAGCGGAATAAGTTGGATAATTGCCCGTAACCGTAAAGTTGGAGTTTAGGGAAAAGTTTCCAGTCAGATAAGGGGCAGTGATAAATGTGATAGTACCAGTTGCATTAGCATTGGTGGTAATAGAATTAATGGTATCCACATTTGAACCATTGAAGGTGATACTTCCATTCAGATAGAAACCAGTTGCGTTATGCTTAAAGTATCCATTGTTGGTGATAGTACCACTCATGGTAACTGAGGCAGAACTGATAATAATACTATCCCCCGTGTTATTGGTAAGATTGATATTTACATAACTCTGCGCACCCAGGGTTGATTTCCCATTATTAATAAAATTCAGGTTGGTATAAACACTATTGTTACCGCTGGAGTAAGTGCCATTATTAGTTAAGGTAGCACCCGAATTGAAAGTAGTACCCACATTGGAAGTAGTAAAAGAAGCCCCCGAATTGATGGTAAGGGTTTGAATACCACTCACGGATGTTGCCATTGTTACCACATTATTTATGGCAATGGTATCCTTGTATGAAGTACCATTAGGAGGTACTACCCCTCCCAACCAGGTAGTTCCTGTATTCCAGGATCCATCATATCGTGTAACATATCCCGGTACAAAAGTGCCATTAAAATTAGTGCTTCCAACCTTTATGATACCAGTAGATGCAGTGCTGCTCACCAATACTTTCATCATGGTAGGAAAACTAGATTGCGCAATTATTACAGACGCAGGTTGTCCCCCCACTATTACACTGTTAGACGTCTGAAAGTAATTACCCATAATAGTAAGGGTATCACGTGGAAAGAATGTTCCCGAAGCGACACCAGGCAGACAAGAAACAACCGAAGTAATCAATGGATTGGGGTAGTAAGCGGCAACAAACCAAGCGGGTGTATTGGCAGCTAATACTATTCCAGATGCCAGAATGCTCGTTTGTGAAACAGTTCCTCCTACCGAAGCATATACGCCATTTGTGCTACTACTTTGACCAACTACATTATTGGATGCCAAGTTTGCAGGGGCAATAGTTAGGGTAATGGTATTAGCCACAGACGATTGAACACTCCAATACTCAGTAGTGCTGATACTTGAAAGCGTAGTATTGTATGTTCCCCCACAAGTAGCATTATAAGCGGTGATGGTTATAACACCCGCAGTAGCAACATTGGTAATTGTATCGGGCAAGTATTGCGAAGTAGCATTATAATCCCCAACGGGGAAAACATAGCTATTACTTCCTGACGCTACCTTCCAGCTAAGCGGCCCATCTATATAGGCGGCAGAACCTCCATTGGCAACAGCAGAAGTTGCGGAATTACTGATAGTTAACGTATTGGTTGCCGTACTCACTATCCGTCCAGACGTGAGCACCAGATTATTAGAAACCGTAACAGCCCCACCCAATGTGAGCGGATTAACCACACCTGATTTGTTTACTTGGAGGTTATAAAAGCCTATTGTGCCACTAATGCTTTGTGTGCCACTACCATTAATTAGTACAGTGGATGTTCCCGCACTTACAGTGGTAGAACCTAATACCAAATCTCCAGAAACCGCAATAGTCCCTGAACTGGACAAGGTTGAATTACCACCTGACAGGTCTAGTCTGGAATAATTACCCGACACCACCGTTTGTCCACTACCACCATAATATACCGTTACGCCCCAACTCTGACCAGCAGACAACGGTGTAGTCGTTGTACTCAGAACTTGCAGCACCCCATTACCCGAAAAAGTACCAGCCGATTGTATATCGCCAGTAACAGCAAGGGTGTCGGTACTATTTTGTAACGTTATACTGCTACCCGTTTTTAGGGTAAATCTTTTTATCTTCTTAGTGCCGCTATTAATAACGGGCATCCTGCTAGCCGAACCCGGTACGGTAACCACATCAGTAGATAGTGGTGTACGGTTATTGGACCAGTTAGAAGCCGTATTCCAATCGTTATTGGTATTACCCGTCCAGGTCATAGCACTATCGGTGGTAAATGTAAATGGCGTAGACGTGTATTGCCAATAAGGCGCATCAGTGAGTTTACAAGTAATAGAATGATTACCCAGCGCTGCACCAATATAGGTTGTGGCGTAGGTAACGGTATCATAAGACACAGTGGTCTTACTTACGGTCAACCCATTTAAGGCGGCACCATTATCATAAAACTGAATGTTGGAAAAACAATTGGAGGCATTCGGCAACACCACCGTTGCAGTGATAATACTCGTGTCGGGCAGGATATGATTGGTAGTACTATTGACTGACAAATTGATATACGGCGCAATACCCTTCACACCTATGGCAGAAATATCTGTTCTGAAAGAATCAACATAAACCCCAATTCTATTAATGTGCCAATCGGTAGCACCTGCATAAGTCAATAGCCCCGGGCTTCTCAAACTATCCATCAAAAATGGATAAATAGGATTCTTTAGTTTATTGTAAACCTTGTAATTGTTTTGAAATACAGTACCCCATCTTACAAAGGGATCACCTGTTTGTGCGTATGTGTTGTTTGTAGAGCCATCCGCATTAAACAAGCTTGCATCATTCACATAAGCAAGTGTCTGACCTGCGAAATTGGGACCGAAAGTGAAAAAGGTATTATTTTTCATCTGACTCCAATATTGTGAAGTAAATGATTTGTTAACCCCATTCACAGAATCTACCAAATCTATCAGCTCGGGGAAGGTGGATTGCCAAACGGGGTTACTATACCATAGGTTTTTAATGACAGGATAATTTCGTACAAAATCAATAATGGTATCAGCAGTATAATTGCCCACAGCAGGCTTAAACTGGTTGACAAATATATTGTTGTAGAACCGATTGTAGTTTCCGCCATTGTTGCCCATACCCCAGATAGAATTGGCTACGATATTGTACACACAAGTATCCCCTGAAGTATTGTTATCCAGATACAATCCATTGGCACCAAGTATATCATGCAGGTAGTTATGGTTCATTTTATGCCCCCTGTCTTTCCAAACGCCGGTGCCATATAAAGCCCCCATATCGGAATAAACCAACACCACACTATCCACCTCATTATACTCAAAAGTGGATAAATCGCCTCCGCCAAAGCCATAAGCAATACCTATATGCGGGCACTTTCTTACTTTATTATTCGCCACATACACCCCAATACAACCACCGGGGTCTATGGCTGCATTGTATAAAGGTGTTTGTTTGGCATAATCATAAAAGTAATTATTGATTACCGTGTCATAGCCTCGCTTCAAGGTGTTGATATCCGTATTGTAACTGTTATTAAACATGGCCACACCACCTGCCCCAACCTGGTGTATGTCATTACTTTGAACAGCAGAATAAGTTACATCTGTCAATACGATTGCATCATCTGTACATTGGGTAAAATCACAACCGGCTATCCGTACGTGATTCGCGCTACTAACGGCGATGGCATTACTTGCACCACCAATAAAATTAATATTCTGAAACTGGGTATAACTAGCGCCTGTAGCAGAAATAGCTGGCATCGTTAAAGAATCTGCATACTGAATAATGCCCGTATCAGGCACCCACATATACAACATCTTGTTATTGAAATTAATGCTAAACTCCCCTACGGTATCAATTTCTTCAAAAAGATTCGATACATAATAAGGCTCCTGGTAGTTTCCTGCATAAGCCGCAAACTTGTTGCCTATACCTAATTGAACACCATCTTTCTGGTAGATAATCTTATTAACTGTATCAATCGTTTTCGTTTTAATATACTGAATCACAAAGGATACACGCCAGTTACCTGCCAGCCAAACGCCTTCATCATTCATGGCATTTACCCAACGATTGGTTCGGGTATCACTGTAATAGAAAATACCACCACTATCTGTCTTATTCGTTCCTTTATAGATTACCCCATTCATACTCATAGTCGTATCATTGGGATAACGGGACAACATGAGTGGCGTAGTATTCTGATAAAAGATAGGATACTTGGGCGTATTATTTACCACCGTAGCCCATGGCGTTACACTCTGCGCATTGATGTTGTAGGATGCAAGGTTCAACTGCATCACTTTACCTTTGGCAGTAGGGTCAATTATCCGTTGTTTTACACTATCAGGTATCGGTTGAAAGTCTGCCCTGTTGATCACTTTCAGGGGCTGAAAGATGGCTTTACCCTTATTAATGGCTTTATAAATGGCGGGGGCACTGGCAGAACGGGCGTCTGCACTGGTAAGTGTTAGCTGGTAGTAAGTGCCATCTTTCAGTAAAACATTCACGGGATTATTGGGATAATTCTGCGCTATCACTTTTGCACGGGCCAGATTTACAGGTAAGCTAAAGCTGGAACCACTACCCACACCACTACCATTGGGCGAAGCATAAATATTCACGGTCTGCCCCGCGCCATAACCAGGTAAAGTACCTGCCCCTACAGGACTACAAGAATAACTCCCTGTACCTGTTGTGGTAAGGCTTCCATAAAGTGTGTCATTACAAAGAGCCGCATTACCGCCAACAGATATGTTATAAAAGTTATTCTGCCCAGTAACTGTGTTTGAAACCGTTCCATTCATCGCCACCGTTCCTATGCCGTAGGTAAACGTTCCATTATTGGTAACAGTTGGTGTAGATCCTGTCAGGATTAAAACACCACCATTCGTCATTCTTATTGTACCATTATTGACGAATGTATTTACAGACAAAGTATCCGTGCTTCCAAAGGTTATCGTTCCCCCATTTGATATAGTTAGGTTGCTGACCGAGGTTGCATAGTTGGCAGTACTAATAGTAACAGCATGTGCAACCGTTACGGTAGAACCAATAGGCGGCACTGCCCCACCCACCCAAGTAGAAGGACTACTCCAATCACCTGCTTGTGCTGAAATGTAACCAAGGATACTAAAGGAATAGCCATTGGTGACTGTTCCGCTTACAGTTGCCGTAATATTACCCGAGGTTGCATTGGCAGGGATGGTCGTTTTCACTTGAGTGGCATTTACAAAGGTTGTCGCATTGGCACTGCCCCCATTAAAAGCAACTGTGGTTCCCGAAACAAAGTTTGCTCCATTGATGGTTAATAATTGTCCGATATATCCTGAATTAGTGGTCGCCCCACCAGTAATGCCCGTAATAGTTGGAGTGGTAGAATAAGTCCCTAAAACAAAGTAGTTGGTGTTTCCACTGTTTATTGTGGCAATGCTATTGGATGAATTTATTGAACTTCCACTTGCTGTTCCACCGATAGAAATATACGTTCCGGCAAGAGAAGTACTTCTTGAAATTAAGTTATAAGGTACTATAAAAACGCCTGTTCGGGTAAGGGAGATATTCCCAGCTGTGATATTACCAACCGATGAAGCAATGCTCCAATATTCAGTTCCAGATACAGCAGAGACAGTGGTATTATCAACAGAACCACCACTATTTGATAAAGCCACTTGTACCGTAGCCACTGTGGTTCCACTTGTACTGGTTGAAGGGCTGTTTAGCGTTAATGGATAATAACCAGTACCCGAACCTACCGGAAACAAATAATTACTACTACTGGTAGCAGGTAATGTCCAGGCAAGTGTTC
>Ga0214164_1002166_pt1 | contig 10371 bp, 9 predicted proteins | sample TroBogepilimnion_13_FD_153003 | JGI IMG/M metagenome (GOLD analysis project Ga0214164, IMG submission 153003) | Freshwater microbial communities from Trout Bog Lake, WI - Practice 03JUN2009 epilimnion v4 | ecosystem: Environmental > Aquatic > Freshwater > Lake > Epilimnion/Euphotic zone ...
CATAATTTGTATATTAAATTAATGTCAAGTTTTTTAAACTTCAGGGTCAAAATTAGTAATATTATTAAAATAATGTACCTTTGTAGGCTGTTAAGTTTTTATTAAGACTTCAGTTGTAAGAAAAATTAATTTAAATCAATTTATGAAAAAGCTTGTCATTAGTATGTTGTTTGTGATGCAAGTGTGTTTTGTATTTGCTCAATCAGAGACTGGTTTCTCGGGTAAAGTGGTAGATTCAAAAACGCAAAAACCATTGCAAGATGTTATCGCTTCTGTTCAAAACACTAGTTTAACAGAAATTACAGATTCTCAGGGGAGATTTGTTTTCAAAAGTGCTCCAGTTGGGAGTCAATTAGTATTAGTAAAAAGTGCGGGTTATAAAGACCAGCTGCTTACAATTGAAGTTGTAAGAGGGAAAATGTTAGATTTAGGAACAATTGTTTTAGAGGTAGACATTACCCAAGAAGAACAAAGCAGTTTAATAGCAATATCTGATAATGAATTGGAAGATGATAACAATGGGTCTGAAAACACCTCAAGTTTATTACAATCTTCAAGAGATGCTTTCAATCAATCGGTAGCTTTTAATTGGGGAGCCGCTCATTTTAGATTACGTGGTTTGGATAGTGAATATGGAACAACCATGATTAATGGTATCACTATGAATAAAGCGTATGATGGAAGACCACAATACAGCAATTGGGGAGGTTTGTCAGATGCTACTAGAAACCAAGAGTTCACTTCAGGCTTAGCGCCATCAGATTATGCTTTTGGAGGTATTGTAGGAACAAACGAAATTAATACAAGAGCTTCATTATATAGACCAGGAAATAGAGTTTCTATGGCAGGTACAAATACAAATTATAATGGAAGAGTAATGGGAACCACTTCTTCTGGAATGAGAAAAGACGGGTGGGCTTATACTATTTCTGCTTCAAGACGTTTTGGTGATAATGGCTACTTTGATGGAACAAGTATGTCTTCCAATTCATTTTTTGCTAGCGTTGAGAAAAAAATAACTTCCAATAACTCTTTGAATCTTACATCAATTTATGATAGAGATTCTAAAGGCAAAACATCACCAAATACACAAGAAGTAATCGACTTAAAAGGAGATAAATATAACTCTTATTGGGGTTGGCAAGATGGAAAACAAAGAAATTCTAGAGTAAAAACGGTAGAAGAGCCTATTTTTATTTTAAGTGATTATTGGAAAGTTACTCCGAAAACAAACATTAATACAAACGTGTCGTATCAATTTGGTAAAGTAGGAAATAGTAGATTGACCTACCAAGGAGTTACTAATCCTGACCCAACGTATTATCATAATTTACCAAGTTATGAAATTGCCAACTATACCTATAATCCCAACCCAACCAACACAGCAAATGGAGGATATGATTGGACTCCAGATTTTAATCAAGCCGAAGCAAACAAACAAGCATTTTTGGCTGATGGGCAATTAAATTGGCAATATCTTATCAATAGTAATCAACCAAATGGTAAAAGTGTTTATACCTTATACGAAGATAGAACCGACGATAAAACATTCACAGCAAATACGATCTTAAGTTCTCAATTGGCTGATAGAATTTCTTTTAATGCAGGAGCTACTTATCGAAATTTAAAATCGCATAATTTCCAAAACATGCTAGATTTATTGGGTGGAAGTTATTTTAATGATGTAACATTATATGGCGTTGGTGCCAATCAACAACAACAAGATTTGAACAACCCAAACAGACAAATTCATGTTGGAGATACTTTTGGATACAATTACAATTTGATGTCAAATAATATTGATGCTTTTACTCAATTCAAATTCAATTACAAAAAATTTGATTTTTTTATGACACAATCATTCTCTAGATCAGAATATCAAAGAGAAGGTTTGTATAGAAATGGTTATTATCCAACAAATTCTTTTGGGAAAAGTGATAAATATACTTTTGACAATTTTGGATTCAAAGGAGGATTGACTTATAAAATTACAGGAAAACAATTTTTAACTTTTAATGGAGCATATATGTCAAAAGCTCCAGGGTTAAAAAATGTATTTAATAATGCCCGTTTAAATAACAATACGGTGGATGGTATTCAAAGTGAAATTATATCAAGTGCTGATGTGAGTTACATTATCAACACTGCAAAATTGAAAACTAGATTAACAGCTTTCTACTCAAAAATTCAGCATCAATCTGAAACAACTTATTTTTATTCAGATGCCATTGGTAGTGTTTCTGCTGCTAGTACTGCAAATCCAACGGCTAGTAATGGTGGTTTATTTGTAGCAGAGACCATGAACGGTGTCGACAAAAGAAATATTGGATTAGAGTTTGGAGCAGAATACCCTATTACTTCTACACTTAAAGTGACTGCAAGTGCGGCTTATGGAGAATATATTTATACTAGTAATCCAGATGTATTTGTAAATGTAGATGCTAATGCAACAGCAACAAATACAAAACCAATTTTGGATTATGGTAATTCTAACCTTAAAAATTACAAACAAGCAGGTACGCCTCAACAAGCTGCTTCTATTGGGTTAGAATATAGAGCTCCTAAATTTTGGTGGGTGGGTGCTAATGCCAATTATATTGGAGGAAACTATGTAGATGTAGCTCCGATAACAAGAACCAATCATTTTTATGATGACAGTAATTTTTCTCCTGGAGTTCCTTCTTCAGATGCAACTACAGCTAGAGGAGAACAATTGTTACAACAAGAAAAATTGAGTGATTATATGTTACTAAACGTAATAGGAGGAAAATCTTGGAAAGTGAAAGGTTCAATTATAGGTTTTACAGCTAACATTAATAATGTCCTAGATACGCAATACAAAACGGGAGGGTATGAACAAGCCAGAAACGGAAATTTCACACAGGTAAATCAAGATTATACACCACATGTTAATCCAAATAATCCTGCTGCTGGAGCTGTTGCAACTCCTGTATTTGGTTCTAAATATTTCTTTGGGTACGGAAGAACTTTCCTTGTAAATTTATATATTAATTTTTAAGTAGTAAAAAATATGAAAACATTACAAATTAAAACACTAATTTTTACAACACTGATAGCTTTGGTTTTATCAAGTTGTACTAAAAGCAGTGATATAGCCTACCCAACATTAAAGCAGGTCTATTTCTCTGAAAACTTTGACAATACTGGCGGTACTGCTTTACCAACAGGATGGACCTCATATGCTGAGATGGGAACTAAGCTTTGGACAGGTGGTGTGTATGGAGGGGATGGATATGCAAGTGTTTCTGCTTACGGAAGTGGGGATGCAGCCGATATCAGTTGGCTAATTTCTCCTGCAATAGATATGGATCAACACGATGGCGAAAGTCTATCATTCCAAACATGTCATGATAAATATGTGGCTTCATTAAGCAATACTTTAGAAGTATATATTTCTACAGACTATACGGGAAATTTTGGTGCGGCTCATTGGACTAAAATAAATTATATAGCAACATTGCCAAATCCTTATACAAAACCATACGCGTATGTAAATTCAGGCGCCATTGATTTATCATTGTATACAGGAATGATACATTTTGCTTTTAGATATACGGGGATAAATCCTTCAACAGGAGCATATCAAGTTGACAATGTTAGAATAGTTTATTAATCTTAATAAAAAAATATAATGAAAACAAACCTATTAAAATTAGTAACTATTGTTGCTTTTATCAGTTTTTTTGTAAGCTGTTCAACAGTTGATAAAAATGTTTGGAGTGAAGGAAGTGCTATTAAAACGTATGAATTAACCTCTACTATGACTGTTGCAGATCTGCAAACGGCTGTAGGATCAAATACGCCAGCTATTTTATATCCTGCATCAACACCTAGCGCCCCAGTTCAAGACGTTATAATTGAAGCCTATGTAACTTCAAATGATGCTGATGGAAATTTTTATAAATCAATATCGTTTCAAAGCGTACCCACTAGTGTAAGTACAACTCCGATTGGTTTTAGTGTTTCTGTAAACAAACCAATGCTTTACGCTGATGGTTTTACACCAGGAAGAAAAGTGTATATCAAACTAAATGGTTTAGCAATTGGAAAAGTTTTTGGATCAATACAAATCGGAATTGCAAGCGCTACAGCATCAACAGGAATTGCTGGAATAGAACCAACGGATTATTTGAATTATCTTTTCCCATCAAGTACTATGGTTGATGAAGAAGCTTTAGTAAGACACATGACATTGGTTAATGGTAGTTTAGATGTCAATCAAAACACTTTAGTGGAAATTGACAATGTTCAATTTGCATCTAGTTCATTAGGAAGAACATTATATGATGTTGATAATGGGGGTTACGCTACTAACCATACTATTGTTGATTCGCAAAATGGAGGAGCGCCAAGAATCATTAGAATTAGCCAATATGCTACTTTTTCTGTAGACAAAGTTCCCTCAGGAAGTGGAAGCATAAGAGGAGTAATGACAAAATACAATACAGATTATCAATTCATGATTCGCCAAGAAAGCGATTTAAAATTGACAAATCCAAGACAATTTATGGATGATTTTACAACTGGAATTGGTGCTTGGACATCTTATAGTGTAACAGGAACAGAAGTATGGACTGCAAGTTCTTACGGTAATCCATCCTACTCTGCTACTATAACAGGTTATACAGGAGGAAATCATACCAATGAAGATTGGTTGATTTCTCCAAGTATTGATTTTACAGGTAAAACAATAGGTAAATTAGTTTTTGATAGTGCTACTAAATACACCGGTAATAGTCTTCAAGTATATATTTCAACCAATTATACTGGTGGAGCACCATCAACTGCTACATGGACATTAGTACCAGCTACTTTTGCGCCTGTTAATAGTGGTTTTGTTTGGATAAATTCAGGAGCGGTAAACATCTCTACTTATGCGGCTAATCAAAGTAATGTGAGAGTTGCCTTCAAATATACTTCTACAACATCTGCTGCTGCAACTTGGGAGGTAGATAATGTATTAGTTACTGCAAATTAAAAAGTAGTTTAAATTCATAATGAAAGAGGTTGTATCCATGTTCGGATACAACCTCTTATTAATTGTAAATAGGCCTTAAATAGAAAATGAATTCAGTTTTTGAAGTTGCTTAAAATACAGAAAACAAATAGTCAGTTTAGATCTAAGTTACTTTTTCAAACTTGCAATTACCCCACTCAACAATCCATTAAAATCAAAGTCTTCACTCAATCCCATTCTTACAATCACTAGATCACTACTGGGAATGATTGCCACCATTTGACCTTGAAATCCACTACAATAATACATATCTCTAGGCACATTTGGAAAATAGCCACCAGCGTTTAACCAAAACTGCGCTCCATAGCGTCCATTGGAAGTTTTAGTTGGTGTAGTAACATATTTAATCCAGCTTTCATCAAATATTTGTTCGCCATTCCAATGACCTTTGTGTAGGTATAATAAACCAAGTTTTGCCCAATCTCTGGTGGTGGCCCATCCATAAGACGACCCAACATAATTTCCTGCCATATCCGTCTCAATAAGAGCTGAATTCATTCCGATTTTATCTAATAAACTACTATACCAAAAGTCTAAATAATCTTGGTGAGTTGTGAACTGTTTTCGCAAGATACCCGATAATAAATTAGTAGTACCTGAAGAATAACACCAATGAGTGTTGGGTTTGAAAGTGCTAGGTTTTTCTACTTGAGAAAGACTCATGTCTTCGGCTAGGAAGAGCATTTTTGTTGCATCACAAATCTTATCATATTTCTCTTCCCATTCCAACCCAGAGTTCATGTGAAGCAAATCGTTTATGGTAATGTTTTTGCGATTGTCATTTTTCCATAAAGCAATAGCTGCAGGCTTCATAATGTCAATTTTCCCTTGCTTTTGTAGTATACCAAAGAGTGTTCCTGTGATGCTTTTAGTCATGGACCAGCCTAAAATCTTTGAGTTTTTGTTGAAATTAGTATCATATTTTTCTGCGATGATTTTATCTTTATAAATTACAAGTATCGAACGCGTTCGTTTGTTTTTCTCCCCTTTCTTATCAAAGGCATTAGCAACGACCTCTTTAAGTTTAGCATAATCAACAGTTGAAAGAAGAGTGTCTTTAGGTTCTAAATTACCATAGGGAAAAGGCAAATTGTTATTCAGTCTATTTCTTTTTGGTACTTCATAAGGTGTAGTAACATCAAATGAATCGTTGATTAATGTAGCTCCCAAGCCTTCTCTATAAATTGCTTTTCTTTTTTTTAATCCTAAAATAGTAGAAGTAGCGTATGTTTTCGAATCAGTAATAGTATTCGTGGCTTTGTTTACCAACGGAATGTCATTATCGCCTTGTTCAATTATTGGCAGGGCTCGATGATCTATAAAATGCGCAGAAGCGACACTTTTAGCCGAAAAACCAGAGATTAAATCAAGTTTTGGATAGGTTGTACTACCTAAATATAGTAGTAATGCAAGAAGACTAACAATGAGATATTTATGAAAATTTTTCATTTTAAAATAGATTTTGATGCAATGTAATAAAATAATTCCTATTAAATATCTTGATAAAGTGGTGCAAATAGTTGCCTTTTTACTCTTTTTGTTGATTACAATAAACTATAACAATTATTAACAACTGTTTGGTAATAATCAACATCAATTTTATTACTTTTGTATTTAGAAAAATTCTAAATAAAGAATGTTAGATATACAAAAGATACGGGCCGATTTTCCAATATTATCACAAAAAGTAAATGGAAAACCATTGGTTTATTTCGATAACGGAGCTACTTCTCAAAAACCTAAAGTGGTAATTGAGGCAATTACGAAATATTACGAGGAAATGAATGCCAATATCCACCGCGGTGTTCATACCTTAAGTCAATTAGCAACAGATGCCTATGAAGTTTCTAGAGGAAAAATCCAACAGCATATCAAAGCAAAGTTTGCGCACGAAGTAATTTTCACTTCGGGAACAACACATGCTATCAATATAGTAGCCAATGGATTTGCTTCTATCCTAAAAAATGGAGATGACATTTTGGTTTCTGCACTAGAACATCACAGCAATATAGTACCATGGCAGATGCTCTGTCAGCGAACAGGAGCCACTTTGAAAGTAATTCCTATGAATGAAAAAGGAGAGTTGATGATGTCTGAATATGATATATTGCTTTCTAATAAAACTAAAATTGTGGCAGTTAACCACATCTCCAATGCCTTGGGAACCATTAATCCAATAAAGGAGATGATTGAAAAAGCACATCAAGTGGGCGCAGCGATTTTAATTGATGGAGCACAAGCAACTCCTCATTTAAAACCTGATGTTCAAGCATTAGATTGTGATTTTTATGTGTTCTCTGGACATAAAATTTGTGGCCCAACTGGAATTGGAATACTATACGGAAAAGAAGAATGGTTAAATAAATTACCTCCTTATCAAGGAGGTGGAGAAATGATTGCTACGGTTACTTTTGAAAAAACAACGTATGCAGACTTACCTCATAAATTTGAAGCAGGAACCCCTAACATTGAAGGAGGAATTGTTTTGGGAACAGCTATTGATTATTTGAATGAAGTTGGATTTGAAAATATTGCTCAATATGAACAAGTACTATTGGAATATGCAACCACCAGATTATTGGAAATAGAAGAGATGAGAATCTATGGAACAGCCAAAGAAAAAGCATCTGTCATATCTTTTAATATAGAAGGAATTCATCCATACGATGTCGGCACGATTATAGATAAATTAGGTATTGCAGTTCGAACGGGTCATCATTGTGCCCAACCGATTATGGATTATTTTAAAATCCCAGGAACGATAAGAGCAAGTTTTGCTTTTTATAACACCAAAGAGGAAATTGATATCTTTGTAGAAGCAATTAAAAAAGCTAAAATGATGTTGTCTTAAAACCATTTATATTATGAAACTATTTACAATGATTTTACTGTCCATTTTTTTAGGAAAAGGATGTTCAGGTCAACAAAAGAGCGATTTGATAAATACTAAAATTGTGTATACAGCAAATTCAAGAGGGTTTTATCAAAAAATCTCTATTCAAAACCAACAAATTTCTGTTTCAAATAATAGGAGAGAAGAAGGTCCTGGTGTGATAATAAAAATTTCTGATGATGATTGGAAGAGCTTGGTGGATTTGTTTTCTAAAATAAACTTAGAAAAGGTAAGTACTTATGAAGGACCTACTAAAAAAAGGCTTTATGATGGAGCAGCTATGGCAAACATGACAATTTCTACAAAGGAAAAGGAATACCAATCGACTACATTTGATCACGGAACTCCACCAGTTGAAATAGCTGATTTTATCAATAAAATGGTTTCATTAGTAAAACAAGAATAAATGACAATTAAAGAAATACAAGACGAAATAGTTGATGAGTTTTCGATGTTTGAGGATTGGATGCAACGCTATGAATACATTATAGATTTAGGAAAAGCATTACCATTGATTAATGAAAAATATAAAACAGAAGAGAATATAATCAAAGGATGTCAATCGAAAGTCTGGGTTCACGGAGAGTTAAATAATGATAAAATTGTTTTTACCGCCGATAGTGACGCCATTTTGACAAAAGGAATTATAGCCATACTCATAAGAGCATTTTCCAATCAAAAAGCGGCAGATATCTTAGAGGCAAATACCAATTTTATTGATGAAATAGGATTAAAAGAACATTTGTCACCAACCCGCGCTAATGGTTTGGTCTCGATGATTAAGCAAATAAAAATGTATGCATTAGCATATAATGTAAACAAATAAAAAAGATGGAAGAATTTAAAGATGATATTAATTTAGGAGAAAGTGTTGTAAAAGTGTTGAAAAGCATTTATGATCCGGAAATTCCAGTTGATATATATGAATTAGGATTAATCTATGATGTTATGATTAATGAGGATAATGAGGTAAAAGTGCTAATGACTTTAACTTCTCCAAATTGTCCAGTTGCAGAAACATTGCCAAGAGAGGTTGAAGAAAAAGTAACGAAGCTAGACGTTGTTAAATCTTGTGAAGTAGAAATTACTTTTGATCCACCATGGAGCAAAGATTTAATGAGTGAAGAAGCTAAATTGGAGCTAGGAATGTTGTAAGATAATGGCAGAAGAAATTATAAATAAAGTAGCCAATTCAGTTCTCGAAGTTTTCGATTTGGAAGAGTATTACCAAAATGGGATTCGAACACAAATAGATATTTCTCAATGGCTTTACGAAGGGTTCCTTTTGAAAGAAAAGGATTTTCGAGAGGCATTGAAACAGCATAATTGGTCACAATACCAAGATCATTTTGTTGCTATTCATTGTGCTACCGATGCAATAGTACCTGCTTGGGCAAGCATATTAGTGGCTAGTCATTGTTTGCCTTTTGTAAAAAAAGTAATTTTAGGTGATTTATCTGCATTAGAAATCTCTTTGTATCAAGATATTCTTTCTCCAATTGATTATTCTATTTATAAAGATAAGCCAATTATCATAAAAGGATGTTCCAAAAAACCCGTTCCCGAAAGTGCTTACATTCTTGCCATTAGCCATCTGCAGCCTTTTGCAAAAAGCATTATGTATGGAGAAGCTTGTTCTGCGGTACCTCTCTATAAAAGAACAAAGTAGTTTAAATTCTACAAAATCAACTTATTACATTTTTTAAAAAGATTTGAAAAAGTCAAATGTATTCATACCTTTGCACTCGAATTTTAAAAAATCTTACAAAAAATGAAAAAAGGTATTCTTTTAGCAACCTTATTCTTTGGAATTAATGGCGTTTTTGCACAAATGAATGAAAAAGAATTATTAAAGAAAACAGAAGAGGTTATATCTAATATAAAAGATGAAAAACCTAATGGCTGGGTTAAAAAAGGAGTGTTTACTTTTTTAGCAAATGAAGCTACGTTCAATAATTGGTTAGCTGGAGGACAAAGTAGTATTTCAGGAAATATAGGTGTGAATTACGATTTCAATTACAAAAGTAATACATGGACATGGGACAATAAACTAATTGCGGGTTATGGACTTACAAAAATTAAATATCAAGACAAACAAAAATCCGACGATAGGCTTCAATTTAGTTCACTTTTAGGTAAAAAAGCTTCTGGGGAGTGGTATTATTCAGCATTTTTTAATTTTAAAACACAATTTGATTCTGGTTTTGAGTCTGGAATTAAAACATCACACATGTTTTCACCGGCTTATTTTCAATTTGGTCCCGGGATGTTATGGAAAAAACGAGATAATTTAAAAATAAATATTGCACCAGCAACCTCAAAAATAATTATAGTCGATTCTCAATTTACACAAAATGGTTCATCCTTTGGAGTACTTCAAGGCCAATCTTCACGATACGAATTTGGAGCAGCAATAAACACCTATTATAAATTCAAATTG
>Ga0214164_1002167_pt1 | contig 10367 bp, 4 predicted proteins | sample TroBogepilimnion_13_FD_153003 | JGI IMG/M metagenome (GOLD analysis project Ga0214164, IMG submission 153003) | Freshwater microbial communities from Trout Bog Lake, WI - Practice 03JUN2009 epilimnion v4 | ecosystem: Environmental > Aquatic > Freshwater > Lake > Epilimnion/Euphotic zone ...
GCAGTGGTATAAGCTGTTCCATTGAAAGTGTATGAACCGCCATTGCAGATGCTTGCACTCGTAATGCTTGTAGATAAAGATTTAACGGTCAATACCAAAGTAGCAGCACTATCGCATCCAACAGCGTTTGTCAGATGTGCAACATAAGTTCCAGCTGTAGTATATGCTGTTCCGTTGAAAGTGTAAGAACCACCATTACAGATACTTGCACTTGTTGTAGAAGTAGTTGCCGTGCCTACAGAAACATTAGTTGTTACAGTTGTAGTGCAACCTGAAGAACTTGAAAGAGAGTAACTGATTACAGAACTACCAACAGAGACACCTGTAACAACGCCACCTGCACTAATGGTAGCTATACTCGTACTTCCAGATGACCATGTTCCACCAAATGAAGCATCAGACAATGTAGAAACAGCACCCAAGCAAACATTCGTTGTTCCTGTGATTGATGTCACAGATGGATTAGAATTTATATTTAAAGATTTTGATACAGTAGTTATACAACCTGCAGCACTTGTGACGGTGTAAGTAATGTTTGCGGAACCCCCATAGAGACCCGTAATTACACCAGCACTATTTATTGTAGCAGTTGATGGTGTTACAGAACTCCATACACCACCTGTAGTTGCATCTGTAAAGGTGGTAGTACTTCCTACACAAACACCACTGTTTCCTGAAATTGCCGCAACTGTTGGATTCGGATTTACTGTCAATACCAAATTAGCAGCACTATCACATCCTACACTGTTAGTAAAATGAACAGTATAGGTACCTGAAGTTGAGTAAGTTGTTCCATTGAAAGTGTATGAATTCCCTGAACAAATACTCGCAGTAGTCGTAGAGCTTGTTTTTGCTTTGACAGTCAATACAAGGGTAGCGGCACTATCACATCCTACACTGTTAGTTAGATGTGCCACATAGGTTCCTGCTGTAGTGTAAGCAGTTCCATTAAATGTATAAGAGCTGCCGCTACAGATACTTGCTGTAGTAGTTGATGTACTCAAAGACTTAATTGTCAACACCAAAGTAGCAGCACTATCGCACCCAACAGCATTAGTTAGGTGAGAAACATAAGTACCAGCTGTCGTGTAACTTGTTCCATTAAATGTATAAGAGCTACCGCTGCAAATACTAGCATTGGTAGTAGAAGTACTTAACTGTTTTACTGTCAATACCAATGTTGCTGTACTATCGCATCCTACACTATTGGTTAAATGTTCTATGTAAGTGCCTGCGGCTGTGTAAGATGAGCCATTAAAAGTATATGATCCTCCATTACAGATACTAACATTCGTTGTGCTTGTTGTAGTTGGTTTTACAACCAATACCAATGTGGCAATGCTATCCCCTCCCTTACTGTTTGTTGTGTGATAAGTATAAGTACCAGAAGTTGAATAAGAAGTTCCATTGAACAAATAGGAACTACCTGCGCAAATAGTTGCTGAAGTAGAGGAAAGCGTGGTAACTGTCAACACAAGCGTGGCGGCACTATCGCAGCCCGCTGCATTGGTTAAATGTACTGTATAGGCACCTGAATTTGTATATGATATCCCATTGAACAAATAAGAATTTCCAGATACAACACTTGCATTAGTGGTGCTGGATGAATTTGATTTTACAGTCAATACCAACGTTGCAGCACTATCACAACCTACACTATTGGTAAGGTGCGCCACATAAGTTCCAGAAGTAGTATAAGCAACCCCATTAAATGTATAGCTGCTTCCATTACAGATACTTGCCGTTTTAGAGGAAGTACTTGGCAATTTGATCGTCAAAACTAAGGTGGCAGCGCTATCACAACCTACGCTGTTAGTAAGGTGTGCCACATAAGTTCCAGCAGTAGAATAACTACTGCCATTAAAAGTATAACTACTGCCATTACAGATACTCGCGTTGGTAGTAGATGTGCTGCTAGAGTTTACTGAGAGTACAAATGTGGCGACACTATCACAGCCAAGACTGTTTGTTAGATGAACAGTATATGTTCCTGATGTATTATAACTAGTTCCATTAAACGTAAAAGAGCTGCCACTACAAATACTCACATTTTTGGTAGATGAAGTTGCATTCTTTACAGTTAGGTTCAAAGTGGCTGCACTGTCGCAGCCAAGACTGTTGTTGAGGTGTGCCACGTAAGTGCCGGCAGTATTGTAAGTTACCCCATTAAATGTATAAGAACTGTTTGAACAAATTGTTGCATTAGTAGTACTTGTTGAAAGTGGTTTTACTGTTACCAACATGGTATCAGTACAACCAGCATCATAGATGAAGTTGTAATTGCCTACTGCACTGTTAGAAAACAAAACAGTTGAAACCCCATTATTTGTGCTGCTAAGATTATAGCCTGATGGATCATTGGGCTGTGCTACCCAACTAGCCCCTGTTACTGTACTTGTTCCAGAAAGAGTTGCAATAGAACCAGCACATACTATCTGATCTACTCCAGCATTTGGTTTTGGATTAACCAAGACAGCTGTTGATATTGGTGTTGTACCACAATTAGGTGTAATACCAGATACACTATAGGCGCCATTTGATGATGGTGAATAATTTTGTGATGTTGCTCCTGGAACGATATTGGTGCCATTATACCACTGATAAGAAGAAAAACCTGACTGAGCAGTAAGTGTGGAAGGCAAACAGTTTGATGTTACAGATGGAGGAGGCATTACACTTGAAATAGAAGATATATATGCCGCCATAGAAAAGCCTGCACCACTTTCTACTAATGCAACATTTATCCGTGCATTCACATAAAACTGAAGAGTGGCAGGGTTGCCTAACTGCGCATTTGTATATTGTATGATGTAGTAGCCAGAAGTGCCTATTGCGGTTCTCTTACCTACAATATTCTCTAAGTTCTGTCCGTTAAAATATACAATTGCAGTATCACTCTGTATGATTACATAACCAAAATAAGGTAATATTGCATTGCCCCCGTTAGAATTATCCAGGAAAGAAACAGTTTGTACATTAAATGACCCTGCACAATTATTAAGGGGAGACTGAACAATCATATCCGCTTCACAAGTTGCAGCTGTACCCGTAAAAACAATTACAGGGCTTGAAGCTGTAATATAACTTGATGAGTATGGTGTAATAGAATCGCCATTGTTGATGGTAACATAACTACCCGCATTTGGTAAAGTATAAGTAGTTGTCTTTCCTGTTTTTGGTACTGTCACAGTTACAGTAGTGTTGGCAACAGAAGCAATGATAGTACTACGTTCATAACCAGAACCAACGTTCCCCTGGCTTCTTACTACAACATAGTTCGTTCCTAAGTTGGCAACTGGTATTACCTGACTTTCTACCCCGTCATAACAACTGCCACCACCACTATTATCAGACCTCATCCCAGTATTTACTACAATACTGTTATTAGCTGTAACCAAACTTCCTAATGGTGCAAAAAACAAATAAGCTTGCCCCGCATTTAATGTGGTCAGCAAGCTATTATTTACATAAACATTGGTTCCGTTGTTGATGGCCATTACAGAATATGTAACTGCACCTCCATCAGAATAACAACTCATACCAGTAACATTTGCATAATAACCAACCCTGAAAGCAGTCCCTAACCCCTGATCACCCAAGCTGGTAAAAGAGGTGTTCCCCTTTTGAATACAAACATTTAAGTCACCAGGAGAGCTACCAGCAATCGTGTAGTCATCTGAAGCTATGTTTCTTACCTGTACACCTATTGGTGAAGCAGCACTTACTATCAATCCCTGACCAGAAAGTATAGTTAAAGGCAAATTGGCTACAGCATCACGTGCAGCGAACCTATACCTCAATGGTGTACCAGAAACAGTAGTTAATGAGTTTGAATAGATAGTAGTACCATCGCTCGAAGCAATAGTAACAGTAACGGGAGTCGTACTTAAAGTAGTTACTACAATTTCATTATATTGATCAAAATAACCCCACGGACTTGGGGCTATATAATGCTTGGTTGTATATTGTGCTGTACTAACCAATACCGACAGAAAAGCGATTGTTACTGCTAGTATTTTAAGTAGACTTTTTTTCATTTTTTTTAATTTTTGCCTCAATGACTTTGCGTAATGAATCCATTACTGGTATGATGCAAAAGTGCCGCAGTGGGGTTGCGCAGAAAATCCCTTAAACGAGGGGGCGGCAAAGACTTCATCGCAGTAAAAGGGACATAGTTTAATAGGGAAAAATAATGACGAAAACAGAAAGGGGACTTCAAATTGAAGTCCCCTTTCTGTTTATAATAACTTATGTAATACGCTTTGAAGTGTCAGCCAAATATCCAATACAAGCTTTCAATCAAATAACTGACTCCTCTCCTTCTTCATTTGCAACCCTGCATCCCAAAACATTACTTACCTCCCAACAACTTTTTATACTTCAACAATGCTTCCAGATAGTAGTAGTCGGCATATACCAACGGCTTATCTATTTCTTGGCCATGTGGCAAACTACCCGTTGCATGCTTCAAAATAAAATTATTGTTAGTACCTACCTCAGCAGTGTACTTATCGGTTGCTAATGATTCCAATATTTCGATGGCAGTCTTCTTGTAAATCGCTCCTTTTTTGCCAGAATACTTACTCAAATTAAATAAAGCTGATGCCACTACAGCTGCTGCCGATACGTCTCTTGGTTTATCCTTGTATTTAACAGAATCATATTTAAACTGAGGATGATAACCAAGTTCGTTGGCATTGAAATCCCAATATGGAATCTTGTCTTTTGGTAAACGCGGATTGTTGATAAAAAAGTCTGCGAGATGCTGCGCAGTTTCCAAAAAGCGCTTGTCGCCAGTTTCTGTATAAACTTGTGTGAAGCCATAAATACCCCAAGCCTGTCCCCTTGCCCACGTAGAATTATTGGCATAACCCTGACAAGTTTCCTGGTGTAGCACCTGCCCGGTTACCGTATCGTAATCTACCACATGAAAAGTGCTGTAGTCGGGACGGATATGGTTTTTCATCGTTGTAAGGGCATGGGTAACAGCGATGTGCCTGAAAGAAGTGTCGCCTGTAGCATTTGATGCAAAAAACAATAATTCCAGATTCATCATATTATCTATTATTACCGGATAATGCCACATAGTTGTTCCATCCCAAGACAAATGTTGGTTCCAACTCTTGATAACACCTGTATTCGGATTAAAACGGGTACACAAAGATTTAGCAGCCCTAACCAATACTTCTTTATACTTTTCGTTGTTGGTGAGTCGGTAGCCATTGCCATAACTGGAATAAAGCATAAAACCGATGTCATGGTGCCCCGTAAAATATTGCAAAGAGTCCAGTGCTTCTGTAAACTTGATTGCCTCGTTTTTTAATGCCTCATCCTTTGTTGCTTCATACGTGTACCAGAGGTTTCCTGCAAAAAAGCCACTGGTCCAATCGTAGATATTTGGAGAAAACGCAAGCGTTCCATCAGGTTTTGTTGTACGAGGTGGCTTTGCCGGATTTTTAGCAACCAACAACATATTCTTACATTGCAAATCGGCATTGTGGAACGCTTTTTCTGTTAGTTGTGCTTCTACCTTCAAACCAGAAACTACCAACAATAGGCAGGCAGCACCCCTGCTAGACGATTGCACTATCTTCAGCGTAACTCCCCTTTGTTTGGAGACAACACTCAACCCGCTAGCAGCTTCCTTTTTCCTATTTCCTGCAAACAATTTCAATTTGATATACTGTATTACTTTTTTCATCTGATACTATTCGTTTTAATATGTCAAGCTATCAGTAAATAGCATGTTATAATTTAATTCTACCCAATTTGCAATCGAACTATAGGGTTATTAACTGTTATGCTGCCCAACCTTATTTGTTTACCGGAATCAGTTTTACCAACAATACCCCATGTGGAGGAATCTCTGATTCTATTTTTTCTGACTGAATCCCCAAATCCTTTTGCCTCCAGAGATCACGAACCATCATCTTGCCTTTTATCCCCAGACCTAGCCAAGTTGCCTTGGCATTCATCTTGTTGATACTCCTGTTAAACAACCCCACTGCCAGACTTCCATCCTCGAGAGGCTTGGTAAACACATCCAGCGAATCCCTGAAATAAACCCTTGTCGCCTGATTGCACAACGCATCCTGGTCAATGTCTATCACCTCATCATTGGTAATCAGATTGAGTGTAAACGCGTCCATTTTGTCCAGATCACATCCCAATAACAGAGGTGCCGACAACAAACTCCACAAACTGATATGGGTATATTGCTCATCAGCCGTTAGCCTTGTCGGATGCGGATGCCCCCACCCCACATACCCGATTACCAACATATCCGGATCTATAAAATGTCCCGATTTTGAATAAATGGCCCATTTATCCTGATCGAAACCTATGCTGGTCATACTGTTCCAGGTATCTTCAATATCCTTTGTTGTCCGCCAAGATTGTGCATGAGGAGCAACCTCGGCAATATTGTGATACAGGGATTGCAACACATTGTTTGAAAGACTCAACACAATATCCCTTTTTGTAGCTTTTAAGGCATCAGCCATTTCTTTTGTCTCAGGTGCTTTCACGGGAGCCCAATCATATTTCAGATAGTCAATTCCCCAATCAGCATATTGCCGGGCATCATTCTTAACAAAAGAATATTTACCAATGGCATAAGGAAAGCTGTCTCTGTTGTATTTTATTTTAATGGCAAACAGTGAGTCTTTTTCGCCTTTTATATTTTCTGAACTTGCGCCGAGTCTTCCACCATAACTCTTCAGCCACGGAGTTGAATAAATGCCAATCTTCAACCCCATTGCATGGATAGAATCTGCTAAAGACCGCATATCACTAAATTTATCTGGATCGGGTTGCAAGGCATTCAAGCTACCTCCACGCACCCCTTGCCAGCTATCATCAATATTAATGTAAGACCACCCATGTTCATTCAGTTTGTTCTGGAGAAACCCTTTTGCAGAATGCATCACGTCTTCTTGCGTAACTTTTGTACCCCAGCAATTCCAGCTATTCCATCCCATTGCAGGTGCCAGTTGTATATCGTTGCCTACAATGATCTTGAAACTGCGATTGGCAGTACCCAAAGCGTTTTTAGCCCTAATCACCACAGGATATATGCCCCTTACGTTTAATACACCCGAAATAAGTCCTGTATGTGCATTAACTTTCAATCCATCGGGCAATCCTTTTACCTCAAACTCCATTGGACGATTTCCCGAAACAGGTATATTGTAGATGAAAGGCGACCCAGGACGTACGCCAAACACTTTTGCACCATTGATTCTCGGCTTTTCGGAAGCTGCGGGGGTAAGGATATATGCTTTTAATGAATCTTCATGAGATGAATTCTGGCTAAATGATTGGCTAGCGTAAACCATCAGAAAACCTAAAAGAAAATGAATATGCTTTCTTCCCATAATTAATTTCTAAAGTGTGTACCAGACTTATACATATTTATAAAGGAGCCAACTATTTAATCGTAATATTTAGTGTTTTCACTGCTTCGGTCATATTACTCGAACTGGCATTGGTAGCATCAAATACTACCGTATAATTACCGGGCTTGGTAAACACATAATAATAACTTTTGAGAATAGGATCTGTTAATGTTTTTATAGATACACCTGCATCTGGATTTACTTTATTCAGGTAAATAGGCTGAGATATTACCCAATCTTCATTAGACAAAGCAGTCTTATTACCTCCAGAAATAGACAAGTAAGTAGAGGTAACGTTCCATTTAACTGCTGGATTCAATAAATTGATGCCCAACCAGATACTGTTGGGAATATCCAGTAACAAAGTAGAAGTACTATCCTGCAGTTTATTTATAACCTGTAGGTTTCTAATCGTCCATGTGCGTTGCGAATTGATGCCATCTTGTTGATCAGCATATTTGAAAGCAACATAAACAGGTGTGTCTTGATGAACAAAATCTGACAGTACTATATTTCCAGATGGGGTGCTATCTTTTCCTAAAGACAAATTGGCCCTATTAGTAATTTCTGTCCAGGTTGCACTTTCAAGGCTAGCAGAATCATACGTACCAACAAAGTCTGATGATATCATCAAGTGAAGTGTGTTTGTATGATTCCCGTACTGTTCATAACTCAAAAAACTGAGAATGGGCGTACCAACGGCAGATATCCTTTTCCTGTTTTGATAATTAGATCCGTTTTCTCCCGAATAAAACACAATATAATCTGGGTTACCGGAGAAATTAAAAATCACGCTATCACCAACATTGTAGGTAGCTGAAGCGGTAGTTACATCAAACGAAACTGCCCCCACTTCTTTTCGGGTACAGGCATTTACAGTAATCAATAAAACCGCTGCCAGTATGATATTTTTCATCTTTCTATTTTAAAAATTAAAAATTCCAACCGATAAGCCAAATCAGGTTCACATTTAAACACGGTATCTTAGCTTTCCCTTTTTAACCTTAGACCAGAACCTTACCAACCTACATTCTGCTTTCCAATTCCCGGATTCAATGACATTTCACTGATTGGAATAGGAAATAACACATTTTTCTGCTGAATATTATTTCCTGATAAAGCGGCAAAATGATATGCCACAGGAGCTGAATTGGTAATGAAATTTGCTAATGCTTTCATGGTAGAATAATATGTCCCCCAACGAATCAAATCATTCCTTCTTAATCCTTCAAAGCACAGTTCACGATATCTTTCATCATAAACTGCTTGCTGAAAAGCGGCATAATTTAACCCTGTGGGCAAATCGGAAACTGCATTTACAGTAGTCAATGGGTAACCGTACGCTCTTCTTCTCACCTGATTAACTGCTAAATAAGCTGCAGAATCTGGACCATTCACTTCATTTTCGGCTTCAGCTTTCATCAATAGAACATCAGAATACCTTAGTATTCCAAAATTAATAGTGGTATTGTTTTTTTGCTTGTTGTTACCAACCTCATATTCTCTTCTCCACTTGGCAACATTTCTGTTGTAAACAGAAGTTATAGGCCAGTTCACCCTTGAAGTTAGCCCATTTGTTGTAGTCAGTTTATACGGTGCAATACTCCAATCCCTTCTAGTATCTCTCGATACCAACAGGGTATTATCTACATATGCGTTAAATAATTTTGCTTGCGCATTAACCTGACCGTAGGAAAATCCGTAGTTAAGATCGCTACAAGCGATGCCATTAATATTACCAATCCGTCCAGACTGAGGATAAGGATTGCCATTACCTGTACCGTAAAATTCTACTTCCCACATACTCTCCTTAATGTCATAGATGTCTTGGCAATGATTAATAAAGACTTGACTATAACTAGGATTCAGGGAGTGAATTCCGGAATTAATGACCTTATTGGACCAATACAATGCCTGTGTAAACCAAGGAAGATGATTGTCCGTGAAAGGCATTCCGGCCCTGTATAGACAAACCCTAGCCAAAATACCCTCAACAGCAGTCTTGGAAACCCGGCCACCAAACCCATAAGAAGTAATAGGCAAAACCAAAGAATCGGCAGCGGTCATATCCTGAATAATCTGGCTATAGACTATTTTTGAATCAGTACGAGGAATACTTACGCTATCTGGGGAAACAGTTGAATGCAAAGGCATTGGGACATCCCCCCAATTTGAAACTAATAAAAAATAGTAGTACCCCCTCAAAAACAAAGCTTGACCTTTTATGGCAGCCCTGCTGGCAGAGTCCATAACAGGCTTGTTTATATTCTCCAAAAGAAGGTTTGCCCGGTTAATGCCTGTATACAAATCGGCCCAGGTACCTGCTATGTTAGGGTCGGATGAAGTAAAGTTCATTTCTGGGACACCAGTAACAGTAGAAGTAGAATTCAGAAAACTTTCATCTGTTGGTACTCCATAAGTATCCCAGATATCAATGCCATACAAATGTGTGGAAGTAAGAATATCATATACCCCTGTCAAAGCATTGTTTAACTGAGTGGCATTTACAAAAAAGTTTTGCTCCGGCGTCACATTTTGGGGTTGTGTACTCAAGAACTTATTACACCCCGTTTGTAAGATTACCAAAGTAAAAAGCAAAAGATTGCCAAGTTGTCTAATTGCTTTGTTATGATATTTAAGACTTTTCATTTTGTTAATTCAATTTCTTGTTATAAGGCGATTATTAGTAATTAAAAGCTTAGGTTAACTCCAATTGTGATTGTTCTTGATCTAGGATAGGAAGAATAATCAGAACCAGGAGTCAGCGTAGTCTGATAGCTTGAAACCTCTGGATCCATGCCAGAGTATCTAGTCCAAGTGTATAAGTTCTGCCCCGAAGCATAAAAACGAAGTGTTTTAATACCTAGTCTTTTAAGTTTATTTACCGGCATATTATATCCAATCTGTAACGTTTTAAACCTCAAGTAAGATCCATCCTCTACAATCCTTGAAGAGTATACCCCCTTAGGC
>Ga0214164_1002170_pt1 | contig 10361 bp, 7 predicted proteins | sample TroBogepilimnion_13_FD_153003 | JGI IMG/M metagenome (GOLD analysis project Ga0214164, IMG submission 153003) | Freshwater microbial communities from Trout Bog Lake, WI - Practice 03JUN2009 epilimnion v4 | ecosystem: Environmental > Aquatic > Freshwater > Lake > Epilimnion/Euphotic zone ...
CCATATCGCCTTGAGGTCCAGTAGCACCAGTTGCTCCTGTTGGTCCTGTATCACCAGTTGCTCCAGTTGCGCCAGTATTACCTTGAATACCTTGAGGTCCTTGTGGACCCATATCGCCTTGAGATCCAGTAGCACCAGTTGCGCCTGTTGCTCCTGTTGGTCCATATACAGCCGCTGTATCTACAGTAATTGTATTGGTTGTTGGATTAAATGTTACTGTACTTGCTCCTGTACCTGAAACATTAAGTGTACCATTAAGATTAATAGTGCCACCATTAGTGCCATCATTGATGCCAATAGTAGCATCGCGTAAGTTTGTAAAATTATTATCGCCTTCCGTAATTGATAAAGGTGCACCTTTACCTTGACGGGTAACAATATATGGTTTGGTTGTCATTTATTTCGCTCCTAGGAATGTGTATGACTACACGGTATTAAATTTGGATGTCTCACCTGAAACATCCAAATATTTAATTAAGCCAATGCTACAGTTAAATTACCAGAAGTAATTTGGAATGTATCACCAGTTGAAATTGATTTGCTAACTGTAACAGCACCAAAGAATAATACATTACCTGATGAAGATGCATCCATAATAGCTACATGAGTAATTGTACCCCATGCTGCGGTTGCTGTTGGAAATGTAACTGTTGCATTAGTTGCTGAACTTGTTGTGCCTGCTGAATTTGCTGCGGCACCAAATGTAACTGCTTGACGAGCATAAGCACTACCTGAAGTTGTTACTTCATCAGTAAGGGTACCTGCTTGTAAATTAGTTGCTGCATTACCACTGGTATTAGTAAATAATGCTACATAGCGTGTTGATGGTGCTGAATAAGCTGTTGAAGTCAATGTATGATTTAACAATGCTGCTTCTAAATAGTTTGATGCTGCTGACATAAAAATCTCCTTAAGGGTTATATCTGATTTCGCGAATCATACTATTACTTATCCTAATCTTTAAAAATCATTAAAAAACCTCAAAAAACTCAAATAAAAGATAAAAAAAGTTACTAGAATCTAAATAGTCAATGGATAAAAAAATACTTAGAGCATTGTTAGAAGAAGTCGCTATTGTTAAAGATATCGGTATTGATATTGGACCTAATGGTAGAACATTATTACCTAAACAAGAAACAAAAAAAATTAAAGAAGTATATTCGTTGGATGAATTTGAGGAGGAAGAAGAGGAGATTGAAATTCCAATACATAATCCAACTATTAATTATGTTATTGATGGATTAAAACCAAATTATAAAATATGTGAATTAGGATGTGGTGCTCAAGTCTCTAATCAAATAATTCAAAAAAGAAAATATCAACAACCTGAACCACATTGGCGTACTATATGTCGTAATTGTCAACAAGGATTAAGCCCCTGTAAAACCCAATTAATTAAAAATGGAGCACAGTTAAATCAAGCCTATTTTCATTGGTTTAATAATAAACAAGATAAATAATTGTGTTGGGAAGGACAATTCCTCGTAGCTATGGTATACAAGGCCGTTTACTATAGTTCTGACACTGATGGCATATCAGTCTCAAAGGGTACAGCCATGCCCTTTATTCTCTAAACCTTCCCAACATCTTATTTTAAAAAGCCCGCGCTAAGTGGGCTTTTTTACCATTTATTTTGGGGACATTTAGCAGTAGGAATTAATACTTTGGCTTTCATCAAACAACCACATTCACTGCACTGGATAGTTTCTTTAATAAAACTTGAACATGTTGAACATACCCCAATTCTTTCTAATGATTTAGGATATTGTAAATAATCGGCTAGATAATTTATTATCTTAGGATCAAACATTATTGATGGAACACAAATTGTACTAGACCATCATTACCTGGTAATGCTTGTGCGGGATTAAATTTTTGAAAATAATAATTTCCGGTAATAGTATAAGGTCTACCATTTATAATTTTTACATTGCTACCTTGATCTTCTGTATAAGGCCAATATTGTGTTTGGCTACCTTCTTGAAATTCCCAATATATTTGTCCACCATTTCCACCATCGCCGGGGTTGGTTTTCGCGGGTGAATTAGGAGTAGGAAATGCAGCGGCACCAAATGAATTTGTTATTAAGCCATTTGTAGTAAGTCCGCCACCATTTCCACCCGCTCCATATGTCTGACCTGTTAATGCAATATATACTCCCTGTCCACCGAGGCCACCATTATAAAAATTAGTGCCATTAACAGTACTATTAAATGTTGGAGAGTTTCCATTTCCGCCTGCACCTGCTCCGCCGCCACCTGCCTGAGCCCTTTCATCAACAATAAATGGATGATAGGTATTATCATAATAATTAAATCCACCAGTAATGTTGGATCCATATAAATTGGTAGTTCCTGAAGAAGTTACAGAAACTGTATCTCCGCCACTGATATTATAAGATTCAATACTAGGTGAATATATACTTCCATTATAAGTACCTCGTGTTAATGTATATTGGTTTTTACCACCACTGCCACCACCGGCGATTGCTGATGTAATAACTCCTGAACCTAAATTTAAGTTAAGTCCACTAATAATACTTCCGCCACCACCCCCACCCGATGAATTCCAGCTAACTCCATAATAGCTTTGGTTATTAGGTCCGAGATCAAGAGTATATTCTACACCATTTGCTATTTGTCCACCTGTACCTACAGTCACTGAATAATTACCCTTGGGGATTGTTTGGTTAGTTGCATAAAGTACTTGACCTCCAGCACCACCTCCACGATTTCCAGCACCACCTCCACCGACTAATAATACATCTACTTTGTTATAATAATAAGATTGTTCCCATGATACTGTTAGATATCCACTAGAGGTAAATGTAGTCGTAATTGATGTTAATGGATTATTAGTGCCAATTAATGTAATTGTTTGATTAACCTGTGTCCCTGAATAATCGGATTTTATTTGATTATAGGTAAAACTACCATTGGCTGAAGAACCGGGTTTTGGATAAAATTTAACAGTTGGTAATAGTGCATTAACTTCGGATTTAGATCCAGTCATTACAAATGTCGAAGATACTGTAGTACTATCACCAGTTGTATAATTAAATGCTCCAATATTAGTATCTACTGTTAATGTAACAGTATAGGTAATGCCACTATGTGTATCAAAATCGCTAATATAAGTTGTTGGAAATAATTGGTTACCTTGATTAGCGGTATAGGTAAATGTTGTTGGTAAATTAGTAACCTGAGTATCATAAGGTGTGCCGCGAACAACAGTCTGCGATTTAGTTATATTACCATTAGTAGGAGTTGTTAATGCATAACTTAATGTAAAAGTTCCTTCATAATCAACACTTGGTGTGATTACTAGATTTGATAACATATTATTAACTTTAGTTTTTGTATCAGTTAAAGTTAAGGTATTTGTAGATGAATTATAATTGTAATTGCCAGTGACTCCAACAGGTACTAGACTAGTAAATGCTGTTGAATCACTAGTAGTAATGGTACAGGTATAAGAACTATTGCCATTATAATTAAAATCAGTAATATAAGGATAATTGCCTACGGGACTTAGAGTATCTTCAACATAACTGGCATTAGCTCCGGAAATGAACAATAATCGATCCGCAGCTAGAATTTGATTCACGCTAATGGTTGCTGTAGTAGTTGAATAAATGTGTGCAGTTAAATCATGGAAATCGGGTTCACTTGCAGTTAAGAAAGTTACAATATTAGAAGTCAATGCCGTATTACCAATACCATCATAGTCATAAACAAAATCTGCATCAATCGTCCAGTAATAATGAGTATTAGCAATTAAATAACCTGCTAGTGGAACATTAAATGCATAAGGATTAGTATTACTAAATGTTACTTGACTACTAGTCCAATTATGTATTAATGTACCATTGGAGTTATAAAGATAAACTTTATTTCCAACAGCGCCCGGACGCAATGGTCGATCATAGAAAAAACTAAATTTAGTATTGTTAGTACTGTCTGTTGGAGAATAACCTAAATATTCTGTAAGTAATATTGGCCCAGAACTACTTGTAAAACTACTCGAAGTTGTAGGATTGTTTAATCCACTATCATCAGTAACAAATCCCGGATTAATAACGACTGTATATTGGCTATTTCTCGAATAGGATAATTGTAAAGCATCCATATTAAGAACAATACTAGTTGTTCTATTAATAATCATATTTGAACTTACTGTAAGATAAGCTGATGAAAATATTTGATGGTCAGAAGGTGTACAGGTAAGTGTAAATGTGGGTGTTAAAATTCCTTTAGCAACTACAGTTGTCATTATTATCCTTCCTTAGTAGATATAGCAGGATCACTACCATATATTGTTTTAACTATATTTCCAGAACTATCTTTAATATCAATAGTACCACTTGGATTAATTGCAGCAGGACGATCTAATCCTAATGATATACCTGCCTGATTAATACTTTGTCCACTAGGTGGTGCTGTAGTCTGTGAAATAGTAGCACCACCATCAACGGTCCAATGTGCTGTTGTTGTATCAGTAATAGCTGTGTTACCACTACTATTACATGAATTATATACACAATTTGCTGTGATATTGACATACATTGTGGCTCCCGGAGTAAAATCAACCGTTGAGTTTAACCAAAGTGTATCTCCTTCGATCCAAAATAAATCACCTATTTTATTACCAGCAAAGGTATAAGTGATATTAAATGTTTGATAAGTTAAGCCAAGGGATCCACTTTTAATAGTAATAGTTCCAGATGTACCAAATATAATCGATTGATTAAATTGTAGACCAATATTACTTTCAGTATCAACTTTGGTATTATCAGGACTAATTACCTGTTTACCTGTATTAGTAGCATTAACATAAGTTGAAGTCAAATAAGTTATGACTTTGACAAATTTTAATGGAGGACAAACTTGTACATTAACTGGCGGAATATAAACAATAGGTTGATCAGGAGGATTAGCAGTATGGAAATTCCAACTATAAGGATCACTAATTGCAGCACTTTGGCAAGTACCATCCGTAACTACATTTTTATCCATCAAGATATAATAATCAGTACCTATAGTTCGATTACTAAATGGAATTAATAATTGATAACCATTAATAGTTATTGCACTAGCAGCAATAGTTTGGACTAGTGTACCATCAGATTTATAAAGATAAATTTTACCAGTACCCGGTATTAATGTTTTAGTTGTATCAGTTACTGTGATATTATAATTGCCCGTAGTAGCCGCGCGGTCACCACTGGTATTCAATTCTGGATTTTCATGTACAGATCTATCAGCAGGATATTTGGTTCCAAATCCTAGATAACATGGTGCTGCCGTTAAAGCAGCAATAGCTGTAGGATCAAGAGCTATAGAACCATTAGTAATAGTAAGACCACTACCAGTAGTTGTTGTAATGCCACCTGTAAATTGTTTAGCGGCATTGGCATCAATGGCCGAAGTCTGATCACCAGTAAGTCCAAATAAACTTCCAAGTTCACTTGTAGCTAGTCCAAGTAATTGATTGGCTGCCCATGCTGCCAATATACCTAGACCTAATCCTTGTAGTGCCTGTGTTGAACTATTTGGATTGGTTATTGGTGTATTATATGGTAATACATCTGGTGCTTGAATATAGGTATAATCAATGCCCGAACTTGCTGGACTAAATTGTCCTGTTCCTTGGAGATTACCTCCACGAACCTTGAAATACCAAGTGGCAGTTTGTAATAACACAGTCTTATAGCTGGTAGTAGTGCCTGTGGTAAATGGACCACTATTGATGCTTCTTGTACTGCCTAACCAAGTATAATTAGTTCCATCACTTGAACCCCAAAATTCCATATCAGTGACCACACCCGATGGTATTGTGGCAGTAATGGTTATACTCGGTTGACTTGAAATCGTTGAATAAGCCACTGTTGGCGCAATAGGAGTTCCAATGGCACCTAGATTAGGATTGGTACTGGTTCCCAACAATGGATAGAATTGATCGATGGTATCTACAGTATAAACATCTGGATTATAACTAAGACCTGTGACCGCGATGGTTAATTCACCTTTGTCATCTTCATTCTTAATCAATTTAATCACACGGAACTGGCGATTGGTAAATCCATAAGTTGAATTGGTTAGACCAAATACATCGCCAATTTGTAAATTATAACTTGAAAAATCTGTTTTGAATTCTACAACCAAATCTTCGCGAGCCTGACGAAGCATGATATTACCAATTAAGGCCGCTTGTACTTGATTGTTAATTAGATCATGTTGTAGTTTGAGAACATTGATTGGTTCGTTATAATCTAAATCTTGACTAGGTAAATCAATGCGAATATAATTGTTTTGATCTCTATAATAACTATAGGGGAATTGTACTTCGACAGCATTATAATATTGATCTAAAGCGGTACCTGTGGCATTGACTTGTCCAATAATATTATGATCATTGAAAGTATATGTTTGGCTAATGACCTGTTGTATGATCACACTCCATTTACCTGAAGCAACATCATAGGTAATATAACTGCCCGCAGTGGCAGCAATTTTGTCCATATTATCAAGGACCTTGTTGCTGGTAGCAATTAAACCATTGACAGCATATCTTTGTTGACTAGGATAAGCACCATAGGTTATTGTTTGGGCACTATAAGTGTTAAGTGCGGTAATCGAACTTGAATTGATTAAACTAGGATCAATACCAGCACCATAAAGATCATTGGTCATGTAATCATATAACACATCACCTGGCAAACTTATGGAATTTACCACATGGAATTTAAGATTAGGTATTGTATGTTGACCTTTGCTTTGATCATAGTTTAATTTGACTATGGCAAAGATAAGATTTTCAGCCATATAGGTATTGTTCCAACCTGGCATAATACTATAGGCTGCTGGAGGTACAGTACCTGATATAGCTGTGGTTGTACCGGGTTGGACTGGCAACATTGGACTACTGCTATTACCTTGATAAAGATAAACACCAACAAGTCCTTGAGATTGATAATCAACTACACCAGTGTCATCAGTGGTATGGTCAATGGTTGTGCCATCACCTTGAAATGTTATAAGTTTATTGTCAAGATAAACAGCATCAATATAGATTTGACTAGCACCGCCAGTTGAAAATAAATTGCCTGTGGTTTCACAAAGAGCAATGGCCGCATACATGCTCTTATTGCTATTAGTTAATTCTATATCGAAGATAGTACCATTGAAATAGCTAGCGCCATAGGCAATTGGAATTTTGTTATCTGTTGCTGGAGCAATTTGAATACGATTATCTGGAACTGTTTGTGTTGTTTGTGTTTTGTTAAGTCCACTGACAAATTTCATCAAACCAAATGCCGCGGCTACACGAACTAGGCTACCAACAATTCCCGAACCGGCAGCCCATTCAAAAATACTACCAATCGCGCCTAACCATCCATCCATAATCTATCCTTTATGCCTGTACTACCATACCAGTAGTTGGATTGAGCACACTCACTGGAGTATTCCCACCAAAATCCCAAACAGCATCAGTTAATGATGCTACTCTATTCATTGCGTTATCACCTGGGAACCAATAATTTTGGTCCGCTTGATTGGTTCTTCTTCCTGCTTCTTGTTTACTCAGTACTGCCAATGTACTAGCACAGGTTAAATTGATTGTGCTGGTCACAGTTTGAGTTGAATAACTAGTCCATTTTTCATCGATTGAAAAATTGCTGACTACTCCAACAAATTCCAATATTGGATTACCTGCGATATTTAAATAATTACCACTGGTATCAAAAAATACCTTGCGAATTTCTACTGGAGCAGCCTTAATTGGATTGGCAACAATATCTGCCATATATTGGCTGGGAATACCACTTAGACTAATTGTCACATCTGCTTGACTGGATTTAAGTTCATTGGCAATTTGTGTGACTCCGAGTAATGTGCCTACAGCTGGATAGCTATAGGTATTGCCATCACTTTCAACTAGACTAAATGGTGTAGAGTGATTGCTAACACGCACAACCACTTGGCTACCACCTTGTGTAAACACCATGCGAATAAATGTTGCTTGTTGTATTCCTTGATAGGGTGTTAAATTTAAACTGGTTGTCATGTTGGCAATGCCTCTACAAATACAAATGGTTGAGCACTGGATTTACTTCCCGAAGTTTGAGCACTCCATTGTATTAATCCACCGGGTTGTATTTTCCATTCTGGTAATTGTGTACAAATAACAGTCCAAGTGCAATCAGATCCTACAGTTAATCCATAGGTTCCGCTGGCTTCTAATACTGGGCGATTGAGTGTTACAGTTGTCCCAGTTACATTACCATATACTGAATAAACTCGTTGTTGGCCAGTTAATTGAAGAATATCGCCATTAACAAATTTAGTGCCACTTCCACCACTAATACTTGCTACATTACTACCTTGAGTAACTGTTATACTAGTTGGAGCACTTGTACCTTGATATTGAAATAGATAAGCATAAGATGATTTACTAAAATTAATTGTTACTGGAGTAAATCGATCTAAATTATCAATTGTTTCAATATAACTACGAACACCTGGATCTTGCCAACGCAAACCATCCGCAGCTAAAACTGTAAATCTCCAAATGATTCCACCTCGACTAACAGCACGAACTGTTTGATCTCGTGCCATTGTGCTGGCGACAACACCTCTCTTATTGATTTGTATTTCTTGTGCGTTATCTATTATCCATTGAAAACTCATCTTATGCTCCTCCTGGTATCATATTTTGTCCACGGACCGTTACAGCATAGATGAAACTTGGATCTGCGGCAATCATCTGTTGGAATGATTTGGCATCTGTTGCGTTAATATTATAAGTTACATTATGAGTAACTGCTGAATTAGAACTATTATTAATTTGGCTATTAGGAGTCACTGACATTCCAGCGGCACCACTAATAATCTCCGGGCCATTTTCTCCAACCATGACTGGCGAATTAGTTGGAATAGTTCCTCCAGTGGCAAATCCAAGCATTTTACCAACGCCACTGAATATATTTGAAGTACCACCTACCGAAGTAGCACCTGCACCTACAAATAAACTAGCAAATAATTGTTTAATTTGGCTGCGGAGTATATCTTCAGCAATATTTTGTAATAAAGTATCAAAACTAAGTTTACCAGTTTTGGCAAAATCAACAATAGCATTTTCCATATCTTTAGTACTATCAGTAAATAATTTTTTAGCTTCAGTAGCACCATTTTGGGCATCACTAACATATTGGTTAATTGATTTTTGCCATTCATTGCTCCAACTTCTGCTAGCATCAATACTTCTTTGTGTAGCATCTTGTTCAGCTTTAACAAATTCATCTAAAGCTGCTTTTCGATTTTGGTACATGGTATCTTGAGTAACATCAGCACCAGAACCTAATTGTGCTTGGCGTACTTTAGCGTATGAAGCTAATTGGGCATCAGCCCATTTTTGTATTTCGGCAATCTTCTTTTGAGTATCAGTCATTGTAGATTCAGTAACCTGCCGATCCAATTCTTTAATATTATTGGTAACTGTTTGTCTTAATTGTTCATAATTTAATCTTTCTGCTTCAGTGTCTTTAGCTTGTTGTAATACCGATGCTTGTTCTTTGTAAGTATTATGGCGTTTTTCTTCTAAATCAATCATTTGTTTAAGAACAGCAATCTCTCCACCATGTTCGGCACCACGCTTATTGGCCTGTTCGGCTTCTAATTTATTAATTTCACCTGTAAGTTTTTGTATTTCAGTTAAATATTTTCTTTCTTCATTAAATTCAGCCATTTTAGCAGCACGAACAGTGTCACTAACTCCGACTAGACTGATTTCTAATGCCATACGCTCTTTGGCTTCGGCATTGTTTAATTTCATCATTTCATATTGATTTTTAAGATTTTCGATCGCACCTGCATTTGGATCTAAAGTAGCACCAACAACCATTGGAGTTTTTAATGCATCTTTGGCTTTTTCAGTGGCGTCGCCTATGCCTGTTAATCGATTAATAATTGCCTGCCAGGCTTTTCCAGCATTAGTTTCAACTTGAATAAGTGCATCACTAAATGAATCAGCTCCACCAGTGAGCCAAATAAACATTGCTCCAAGGTTTAATCCAGCGGCTGTACCAGCAGCAAAAAGGGCAATAACTGGAGCCATTTCTAGTAATAATGAAGCAAATGCCGAAGCTAATGATAATACAGCACCAGCAATACCAAAAAATACTTTGGCAATGCCTAATCCTGTTATTCCAATGAATACAGCTAGTAAAGCATCTCCCGCGATGGCTGCTAATCCCAACTTATCAGCTAGGTTAACTAAGTGTGCAACTAATTCTAATATAGGAGCCAATAATATAAGAATTTGATTTTTAACATCGCCGACAAATACAGCCAATTTAGAAT
>Ga0214164_1002172_pt1 | contig 10355 bp, 9 predicted proteins | sample TroBogepilimnion_13_FD_153003 | JGI IMG/M metagenome (GOLD analysis project Ga0214164, IMG submission 153003) | Freshwater microbial communities from Trout Bog Lake, WI - Practice 03JUN2009 epilimnion v4 | ecosystem: Environmental > Aquatic > Freshwater > Lake > Epilimnion/Euphotic zone ...
CTTAAGGTTTTTAATTTAAAAAGGCACCCTTCATGAAGGGTGCCTTTTTAGTTATATTATACCTCATCAGGAAAAATCTTTCCCGGATTGAGGATATTATTAGGATCAAAAACATATTTAATGCGTTCCATCAATTCTAAATGTACTTTTGTAAAAGCAATATTCATATAGTTTTTTTGAACAAAACCAATGCCGTGTTCGCCTGAAAGTGTCCCTTTTAAAGCCACCGTTAATTGGAATATTTCGCGAATTCCTTTGGGTACTTCCGTTTCCCAATTTTCATCCGACAGGTCTCCTTTTATGATATTCACATGCAGATTGCCATCGCCTGCATGCCCGTAACAAACCGATTTGAATCCGTATTTAGCGCCTGCTTTTTTAATACCACTTAATAATTCTGGCAATACATATCTCGGCACTACCGTATCTTCTTCTTTATAAATAGAATTTGATTTTACCGCTTCAGCTACCGAACGACGCATTTTCCACAAGGCGTTTTTCTGGTCTTCGGTATCAGCATATAAAACCTCATCGATTTCAAATTGCTCTACTACCCCCATGATTTTTTCGGCTTCTTGCAGTAGAATGTCCGGATAGTTGCCATCTACTTCAATTAACAGATGAGCTTCTACTGTATCTTCCACTTGAACATGGAGTCCATCCACAAATTTCAATGCCCAATCTATAGCATCGCGCTCCATAAACTCTAAAGCACTTGGAATAATTCCCGCTCTAAAAATAGCAGACACCGCCTCACACGCCTGACTGGCTTTATAAAAAGGCACTAACATCAATACATTGTGCGAATTTTGAGGAAGCAACTTTAAGACGATTTTGGTAATTACACCAAGAGTTCCTTCGCTTCCCACCATCAATTGGGTCAGATTATACCCCGTGGAATTTTTTAAAGTGTTGGCTCCGGTCCAAATGATTTCTCCGTTAGGCAAAACAACTTCTAAATTGAGCACATAATCCTTGGTGACACCATATTTAACAGCTCTGGCTCCTCCTGAATTTTCAGCGACGTTCCCTCCTATCCAGCAACTTCCTTGACTGCTGGGATCAACCGGATAAAACAATCCTTTTTCAGCAACTGCCTCGCGCAATACTTGCGTAATGACGGCTGGTTCCACAATGACTTGAAGATTTTGTTCATCGATTTCTAAAATGGTATTCAACCGCTCCATCGACAATCCAATGCCTTGATAAATACTCAATGCACCACCGCTCAAACCTGTTCTAGCGCCTATAGGTGTAGTTGGAATTTTATATGTATTGGCTACTTTTAAAATCTCAGAAATCTCTTGAGCAGTAGCCGGTTTTAAAACCACATGCGGCGGAAAAACATAATCTTCGGTTTCGTCATGTCCGTAGTGATTGCGAGTTTCTTGATCTGTAAAAATATAGGATGCACCAACTATAGCTGTTAGTTTTTGAAGTATTTCTGGATTGAGTTGCATTATATGTAAATTGAGAAGTAAAAATAGAAAAAAAATAGTGATTAATAAATAGAAAGTAATGATTAGCAAAATAATTCTTTTGGAAGGATGATTTTGCAAAAGACGAATACAATCTAGCCCCGATTGGAGAAGTTACCTTGTAACTCGGAAAGCGGGAAAAAGGAATACAAATGTTAGCAAGCGATTCGCTCCTAAAGAATTTTAGTAAATGACTTATTTTTATGTAAATTTGTGATAGCAAACTTTTGAAATTGAAACAACCTCCAAGTAAATCAGCGTTATCGGAAAAAGATGGTGTGGAACAACCACAGTCATTGAGTAGGTCGTCTTTGAAAGTAATCCAACAAAAAAGAAAAGAACAACCTTCTGCACAAGAATTGATTGATGGTATTTTAAAGGGGGATAAAATTGCTTTGAGCCGTGCCATTACCTTAGTTGAAAGCACCAATCCGGAACATTTAGAGAAAGCTAATGCGATTATTCAAGCGTGTTTGCCTCAGGCTAATCAGTCAATTCGCATTGGTATTACAGGTGTTCCTGGTGTGGGGAAAAGTACGTTTATTGAAGCCTTTGGAAAACACCTAACCGATTTAGGAAAGAAAGTCGCTGTTTTGGCCGTTGACCCTAGTAGTACCATTTCACATGGAAGTATTTTAGGGGATAAAACCCGAATGGAAGAACTCGTTAAGGATGAAAATGCTTTTATTCGTCCGAGTGCATCCGGTGAAACCCTTGGGGGTGTTGCTAGAAAAACAAGAGAAACAATTATCCTTTGTGAAGCTTGTGGATTTGATACAATAATAATTGAAACTGTAGGTGTGGGACAAAGCGAAACTGCTGTTCATAGCATGGTAGATTTCTTTTTGCTATTGAAAATATCGGGGGCTGGCGACGAGTTGCAAGGTATTAAACGGGGCATAATGGAAATGGCGGATGCTATTGTCATCAATAAAGCCGATGGGGATAATATCAATAGAGCAAAACTAGCCAAAACCGAATTCAACAGAGCGTTACATTTATTCCCCGCTAAAAAGTCGGGCTGGATTCCTACAGCTGCCACCTGCAGTTCGTATACCAAAGAAGGAATCAATGAGGTTTGGAATACGATTTCTGATTATTTTGAATTGGTAAAAGGCAACCATTATTTTGAAGAAAAACGTCAAGATCAGAATCAATTTTGGATGATGGAAACCATCAACGAACAATTGAAATCCAATTTCTACAACCATCCGGAGATTATCAAACTATTGGAAGAAAACAAAAAAGCAGTGCAAAAAAATGAAATCTCACCTTTTGCAGCTGCTATGATTTTGTTGGATAAATATAATAATTAATCTTCGTAGGCTTTCATTTCTCTATCGTAGAATTCTCCTGCCAGTGTAATTAGATGCTCCATTTCCGATTCTAATTCTGTTTCGTCTTCTCCTTCTAAATCTTCCAAAAACTCTACTTCATCATCTTTTAAATTAATAAGAAAACGAGGGAAATCTAAATGAATAACGAATATATCTTCAGAAAAATCAGAATTGTCTGCTAATACGAATTTTGGTAATTGCATGTTTAAGAGGTTAGAGGTTAGAAAATAGAATAAAGACAAAAATACATAACTATTTTAAAAGTCTATCATCTATTTTCTATTCTCTATACTCTTTTTTTTATTTATCAGATAAAATTACCGAACCGTTATTTTTTCCCATAAAAATAATTTTAGTATTGGGTGAAGCCGCAAGTTCTTTCTGTGCTTTTATTTGTTCGTATTGCAATTGTTTGTCCGTAAGATTGGTTGAAATAATCTTTTGATAATCTGCAATACCTTGTGCCTCTACTCTTTTACGTTCCGCTTCTTGTTTTTCTTTTTGCAACACGAATTGCATTTTTTGAGCATCTTGCTCCGCATTGATTTTACTCTCTATGGTTTTCTTAACCGAAGTAGGCAAATTGATATTTCTGATTAACAATTGCTCTAAAACCAATCCCCTTTTTTTGAAATCAGCTTCTATCGTTTTGAAGATACGTTGTTGAAATTCATTTCTCTTCGTAGAATACAATGCCACAGCATCATAATAAACAGCATTGTCACGAATACGTGTTCTAGTAATTGGACGTACAATTTTATCAGTATATTCTTCACCAATTCCTTTTAGAATTTTAGGGGCATCCCCTGGCAATACACGATACAAGACGGTTAAGTCAATGACTACTTCCAAACCATCATTAGACAACACTCTAATAGCATCATCTCCTGCTTTGGAACCTTCATCATGAATAGCTGACATGGTATAGTTTTGAGTTTGAATACTAAAAACAGTCACATCCAATAACGGATTGATAATGTGTAGTCCACTTTGTAAAACATCAGGCTCTACATTTCCATACAATGATTTGACCCCTACTTTTCCAGCATCAATTTGTTTGAACATAGAAGAAAACAATCCCAATCCAATAATTAAAAAACCTATGATTCGTAAAGTTCCCGAATATTTTGAGAAAGGATTGGCATTGGCTTTCAAAGAAAAACCAGCAAGAATAAGAATAACCCCAATAATTAGTAATAGTATCATTTTTTTACATATTTAATTGTACGATAATTATACGCAAAAGGGAACTATTAGTTACAGAAATTTCCTTAAATAGTTTTGACTAATGATTTTCAACAATCAATTTCTTGGTCAAATAATGAAATCGAATAAATAAAAATAACGCGGCAGCAGTTAATCCTGCTAGTAATCCTATCCAAACACCAACGGCTTTTAATTGGGTGCACTCTCCTAAATAATACGATATAGGAAATCCGATTACCCAATAAGCAACAAAAGTAATATACATAGGGATTTTTACATCTTGCAATCCACGCAAAGCACCTAGCACGACCACTTGAATACCATCTGAGATTTGAAAAACGGCCGCCACTAAAAGTAATTTTGCTGCAATAGCCACAACTTCTTGATTGTCTACTAACTCGGAAGGATTCGTCATATCTAAAAATAAAGGCGGCACTATTTGATGTAAAATTACAAACAATAACGCAAAGACTATTTCAATCAGAATTGCCAATAAGAATATCGAGCGTGCTACAATCACCAAGCTTTTATAATCTTGCAATCCTTTTTGATTGCTCACACGAATCATCGATACCACGCTCAATCCCATAGCAAACATAAAGGTCATAGAAGCTAAACTCAACGCAATCTGATTGGCAGCTTGACTCGTTTTACCAATAGTACCACATAACCAAATTCCGGCAGTAAACAACACCACTTCAAACAACATTTGTAAGGCGGAAGGTATTCCTAAACTCATAATTTTCTTGATGGTTTCTTTCTTGATTTCCTCAAAGCTGAAATTATGGAAGTATTGTTTTAACTGCTCTTGTCGTGATAAAATAACGTGCATAAAAACAACCATCGCAATCCTAGAAATCACAGTTCCCAATCCAGCGCCCAGGATGCCCATTTTAGGGAAAATCCAAACGCCATAAATCAAACAATAATTGATGATAACGTGTACAATATTTGCCATCACAATAGCATACAAGGAATATTTAGTCAGGGAAAGTCCATCGGCAAATTGCTTATACCCTTGATAAATAATAAGGGGCACTAAGGAAAACCCAACCCAATCCAAATAGGGTTTTGCCAAAACAATTACTTCTTCCGGTTGGTGCAATAATTCCATTAATGGTTTTCCTAAAACAATCAATCCGAAAAGGGAAAAACCAAGAATAACACACAAAAACAAACCATTATGAAAAGCGGAACGAATTTTTAACGGATTATTTTCGGCATCAGCTTCACCTACAATGGGCGTAATTGCTGTAGAGAATCCTATTCCTAAAGACAAAGCAATAAATATCATACTATTCCCCAAAGAAACTGCTGCCAATTCGGTGGAGCCTAATTTGCCCACCATAATATTGTCAACAATTCCAATCAACGTATGGCCAAGCATACCCAATATTACGGGATATGCCAATTGCATATTGTATCGAAACTCTTTAGTGTATTGAGATAAATTCACATTGCTATTTTTGAACCCGCAAAAATAGCTTATTAAATAACAAAAATCAATTGCAAAAATCAATTGTATTGAAAAAAAAATAGTATTGATTTTTGAAGTTGACTTTTGAAGTTGACTTTTGAAATTGACTTTTGAAGTTGTTATTGCAATTGCTTTTTATAGACCTCAATCTTGGCTTTTACAGTAGGGTCTAATTCAGGTTCTTTGATGTCGGTGAGTTTTTGTATTTCTTCCCAAATGATTTTGGCAATTATATAACGCGACATCTCTTTATCATCGGCAGGAATCACATACCAAGGCGAATGTTTTTTAGAAGTTCTATTGATAGCATCTTCATAATACTTCATATAATCATCCCAGTGTTCTCTTTCTTTTAAATCGCCTACCGAAAACTTCCAATTGTCCTCTGGCGTTTCCAATCGGTTTAACAAACGTTTTCTTTGCTCTTCCTTACTCAAATGCAAATAAAACTTCAAGACTTTAGTTCCGTTATGCGTAATGTGCTTTTCAAAATGATTGATACTTTCAAATCGATTGTCCCAAAAGTCATCTGTGATATCTTCTAGTTGGGTAATCTCTGGAAGGTTCTCTCCCAAAAGATACTCAGGATGTACTCGTGTAACCAATACATTTTCATAATGTGTACGATTGAACACGGCAAATTTCCCTTTTTCGGGTAATGCCTGATAATGACGCCATAAAAAATCATGTTCTAATTCGTGAGAAGTTGGCGTTTTAAAACTCTGTACCACTACCCCACGCGGATTAAACTCTTTAAACACTTCCCGAATCAAACTGTCTTTCCCACTAGTATCCATCCCTTGTAAGCAAATTAAAAATGCATACTTATTATGAGCATACATAGCATCTTGCTTTTTGCTCAACTTTTGTTGCACCTTTAATAGCTTCTCTCTTTTTTCCTCATCGGACGCATCGATGTTTAATTGCGTTGGAATTTTAGACAATTTAATAGTGTCGGTGACTTTAAAATCATCAGGAGTAATGGAGTCCATAGTTTTCACATTTTAGGATAGTAAATATAGTATTTTTGAAAAGCGAATCATAGCAATTAGCATAATTTTATGGAAAAATTTAAACTTTTATTATAGTAATTCATTAATAAATTTTGTCCAATAAAAAACCCGATACATAAACGTACCGGGTTGTTTTTATTTAAATATAATCGATGATTATAGTTTCACTTTTGCTTTCGGCACACTTTTTACAGGAGTTGGTCTTGGTCTTGGCATATTATTGGTATGAACATTATTATTCATCGGCCTTGGTGATGAATTGCTGTTGTTATTGTTGTTATGCATACCACCATTACCATTAGGAGCTGGATTGTTTCCATGTGGTTGTCCAGAAGTAGCACCTTGATTAGGATTTGAAGGTGTTACTGTATTATGATTTGGCGTGGTTGGCGTTGGAGTCACAGTAGGATTTTGTCCGTTAGAATGCTGATTGTACTCATTACCGTTTGGAGTAACTCCATTCTCATGATGATCATTGCCATTATTGTAATGATTATCATTATTCATGTGATTATCATTATTCATGTGATTATCATTATTCATGTGATTATCATTATTCATGTGATTATCATTATTCATGTGATTATTGTTTTCATTTCCTCTAGGCGCACCATTATCATGGTGTTCATTATTGAATTTTGGAGTTCCATTTTCGTGATGATCTTCATTCCCAAAATTTCTATATTGATGTCCATTATAGGTTTCTCTGTACCCACCTCTTCTACCATTTTCAATAACAATAGGCGAAAAGCTTCTTCGAACAGCATAGTGTGAATAATAGACAGGGCTTCTCACTTCCATAGATCGGTGATAGTATTCATTTCCATAATAGCGTCTGTTATAACCCCAATAGTTTTCATAGAAAATTGGAGCCCAAGGATGCCAATAAACAGGATAATATCCCCAAGCATAAGGCGAACGGTACACTACATAATTTGGTGAGAATAAAAAGTTAACAATCAACCAGTCATTTACAGGACGGTATTGATTTTCGTAACCATTATTATTATAACCTCCTTGATAACCAGGATTGGCTGTTCCTCTGTCTAAATCAGAAGGTTCAATGATGTAGTTTTTACCATATAAATCTTCATCTCCAATAATTTGAATAAAAACTCTACCTGATGGTTCTTTAGATACTTCAATTACTGCCACATCTTGTGTTTCATTAGGGCTAATAATATCTTGAATCACAATTGTATGGGTATTACTCACTTGGTGACTTACCACTCGCAAATAATCAATATTTCTATCATTATTCAAGTCTAGATTGTTGATGTTTCTTGACTTGTCATTAATATTTCGTTCAAACTCTTCTAAAGTTGGCGACTTTTGGAAAATATCCAAAACGGCATATAAGTTTAAATTATCTCCCGGCAATCCTAGTGCCATAGGCTCTCCATTATTTTGTGAAAAGCCAGATAAACTAACTAATAACAAGGTAAGGGTTAAAAAAATGTTTTTCATAATAGTTATTTTAATAGGTTTAAAAGTAATCTTTTTTTTAATTTAACGATACAATTTTATTTTTATTTTTCTATTTCTCTCAAACTCTCCATTTTCTTGTGTGCCAAGAACCCTTTGATGTCTTCAAAATGCTCCTTCACTCGTTTGTGTCCAAATTCAAATACTTTGGTTGCCAAACCGTCAAGGAAATCCCTGTCGTGAGAAACTAAGATTAAGGTTCCATCAAAATCGCGCAACGCGTCTTTGATAATGTCTTTGGTTTTCATATCCAGGTGATTAGAAGGTTCATCGAGAATCAATAAATTAACCGGTTCTAATAATAATTTAATCATGGCCAAACGCGTTTTCTCACCACCGGAAAGTACTTTTACCTTTTTTGTTACATCATCGCCATGAAACATAAAAGCACCTAAAATGTTTTTAATTTGAGTTCGAACATCACCCACGGCTATATTATCAATGGTTTCAAAAATGGTAGCATTTTCGTCTAACAAGGCGGCTTGATTTTGAGCAAAATAACCAATTTGGGCATTATGCCCTACAACTACCGAACCGCTATTAATCTCTATTTCTTTCATAATAGCCTTAATCATGGTCGATTTTCCTTCGCCATTCTTACCTACAAAAGCTACTTTCTCTCCGCGTTCTATGACTAAATTGGCATCTTTAAAAATCAAATGATCACCATAGGATTTCTCTAAATCTTTTACAATCACAGGATATTGTCCTGAGCGAACTGAGGGTGGAAACTTTAATTTTAAAGCCGAAGTATCAATTTCATCCACCTCAATAGGAACAATTTTTTCTAACATTCTAACACGCGATTGCACCGCATCGGTTTTAGAAAATGTACCTCGAAATCTATCAATAAATGCCTGATTATCGGCAATATATTTTTGTTGTTCATCATAGGCTTTTTGCTGATGCACTCGTCTATCTTTTCGCAATTCTAAATAATGAGAATATTTAGCTTTATAGTCATAAATTCTTCCCATCGTTACTTCAATCGTTCGATTGGTGATGTTATCTACAAAGGCTCTATCGTGCGAAATGACCATTACGGCTTTGGCCTGATTGATTAAAAAATCTTCCAACCACTCAATACTATCCATATCTAAGTGATTGGTTGGCTCATCCAGCAATATCAAATCGGGTTTGGTCAATAAGATTTTAGCCAATTCAATTCGCATACGCCATCCTCCCGAAAATTCTTTGGTGGGACGATTAAAATCTTCGCGTTCAAAACCAAGACCTTTTAAGATTTTTTCTACTTCGGCTTCATAGTTGACTTCTTCAATAGAATAGTATTTTTCAGATAGTTCTGAAACTTTTTCAATCAATTTCATGTAGTCATCACTTTCATAATCGGTACGAATAGTCAATTGTTCATTGATATCGTCGATTTCCTTTTTCATGTTTAAAATGGTAGCAAACGCTTTAGAAGTTTCTTCTAAAACGGTGCAGTTGTCTTCAGTCAATAAATGCTGCGGCAAATAAGCTACCACCGCATCACTTGGCGCCGAAATAGAACCACGAGTGGGTTTGTTGGCTCCAGCCACAATTTTTAATAATGTAGATTTTCCTGCTCCATTTTTACCCATAAGGGCAATTTTATCGGTTTCATTGATAGCAAAGGTGACTTCACTAAAAAGCGTGGTGCCTCCAAATTCAACGGCAATATCGTTTACTGTAATCATGTGTTGGGTGTTGGGCGGTAGGTTGGGGGTGGTAGGTTTTAGGTGGTAGGCTTCTCACCTATACCTTAAAGCTTATGCCCTACAACTACTTCCGATTTTTAAAGGTGCAAATATAGATTTTTTGAAGGATTAATTGCAAACTAAAAGGGAAGAGAGGAAAATAAGACGATTGCTAAGAAAATACCCCTAACACCAAAATAAAACCACAATCACATCCAAACGATGTGATTTTTTTGGTAGATTTGTTTGGAGGTTGATTGAGAGTGTGGTTAGAAAACTATGGGATTAAATAACCTAAAAAAATAAAGTGTATTGGGATTTCAGGAGATTAAAAATTTAATAATACCAATGATAGCAATTGGATTTGGATTGTTAATAAAAACAACTAAAAACGAAAACTATCAAAATGTAAAAAGTAGGTGGAAACCTATAGTGATATTTGGTGTAGTTTACCTAATTATAAAAATTGTTAATTTATTCGTTTAGCACAAATAGCAGGGTATTGAACCATTCCTACAACTTCTTAAAGTCGCAAAACTATAGCTGTAATTATCAAAAAAAAAGAACCTAATATGAAAATTAAATTAATACTATTTGTTTCAATTTTAATCTACGGTTGTCAACGAGTTGATATCAATAATGCAGAAAAGAGAAATGAAAATTGGGTATATTGGGTAGAC
>Ga0214164_1002173_pt1 | contig 10354 bp, 18 predicted proteins | sample TroBogepilimnion_13_FD_153003 | JGI IMG/M metagenome (GOLD analysis project Ga0214164, IMG submission 153003) | Freshwater microbial communities from Trout Bog Lake, WI - Practice 03JUN2009 epilimnion v4 | ecosystem: Environmental > Aquatic > Freshwater > Lake > Epilimnion/Euphotic zone ...
GAAGCAGCACCCGCCGAAGCAGCACCCGCCGAAGCAGCACCCGCCGAAGAATCTAATCCCAGTTCTGAAGCCACTACAGATTCGGGATCAAATACAAGCGAAAGCGAAACACCAGCTGCAGATGTGGCTACTAGCAGCAATATGCAAGCTTCAACAAATCCTGTTTTCGAAGATAATAATTGGAAAAAAGAAGATTGATCGATGAGATTTTGATATTATATCTTAAAATATTTTCGACACTTATTAATATTGCAGGTTAATAAGTGTGTTCTGCACACAAAAAAGGGATGCCCGATACCTGCAATGTACCGAGGCGTCCTTTTGATTTTATGTCCTATATACTATTCCAAGTAAATGGAGGTTCGGGAAAATGTATTGCTGCTACTGCTGTTTGCGCAGCCATAAAAAAACAATATCCCGATAGGAGCCTTATAGTAGTTTCTGGATACCCCGAGTTATTTATCAATAACCCAAACGTAAGAAAGTCCTTTGCTTTTGGTGGGTTATCTTACTTTTACCAGGATTATATATCTGATAGGGATACAATACCTATGATGCAAGACCCTTACCTTGAAGCAGATGCAATTTACTCTAAAAAGCATTTGATAGAAGTATGGTGTGATCTTTGCCGGGTGAAGTATAACGGCGAGATTCCACAAATATTCATGACACAAAGGGAGATTGATGGATTTCAAAGACAAATTAATGTAGATAAACCTATAATGTTAATACAGCCCAACGGGGGCGCTGATCCTAATAAGAAATACTCTTGGGCTAGGGATTTGCCGTTTGATGTAGTTAATAAAGTCGTAGAGCATTTTAGATATAGATACGCCATAGTTCATTTCAAAAGAGAAGATCAAATCTCTTACAACAATACATTTCAAGTAACAGCTCCTATGCGGCAACTTTTAGCAATATCCCTTTTATCACAAAAAAGGCTGTTGATTGATAGTTTTATGCAGCACGCAAGCGCTGCGCTAAATCTTCCTAGCGTAGTTTGTTGGATTGTTAACAAGCCAAGTTTATACGGTTATTCTCTAAACACGCATATATGCGCCAACAAGTTTACTGCTATACCGGAGCTTAGAAGCTCTTATATTAATCAATTCGATATATCTGGTAACGAGGTAGAGTTTCCTTATAACAACGAATCTGAAATATTTGATGTTGATAAGATAATCAAAGCACTAGAAGATAACGGGAACGAAAGCTCCCAAATATTTTCGGTTAACAAGAATCACTTTAATTCTAAAATAGAACTTCCAAAATAGATTTTTATGTCAATAGATAAGATATTTTTTCAAAGTTCAATGCCAAGGGCTTATTCTACTCTATTTCAGAACGTTCTAGGGCAAAATCCAGATTTCCATGTAACCCCGACAGATGGATCTCTTGAGTTGTTATTCGGTGCCAGGGGTAATTACACTAATTCTGTTGAGTTTAAAGCCCAAAACGCAGAAATTATGCGTAAGGCTTTTGCTGCTTTTTGCAGGTATGGGCTTCAGGGGTATTGTGATTCTCTGGTTAGTGGAACAAGTAAAAAGTACATAATGCTAAAATCGAGAGGTTGGGGAGTTTATAGACCATTTATCGAAACTTTTTACGAGAATCCTAAAATTATATGCCTCGTTCGTAATTTGAAGGATGTTGTGGCAAGCTATGAGAAGATATATAGGCGCAACCAGCATAAACATGACCCAATACGAAACGACCTTAACGCTACCGGGACTCATCTTTATAAAAGGGTTGATGAATGGATGAGCCCAACAAATACAATAGGAATGGCGGTTGAGAGGATACAGGAAATCATAAGCCTTGGTTATGATAGTAAAATACTTTTTGTTAAAGCCGAGGATTTTGCCGCATACCCAGAAACAACCATGAAACTTGTTTACGATTACCTAGAGGTACCATACTTTGAACATGATTTTGATAACATACAGCAAATAACATCCGAGGATGATGAGGTTTATGGACTTGTGACAGACCTTCACACAATACGCCCTAAACTAGAGATAAAACCTAGCGATGCGGCTAAAGTATTGGACAATCATGTAAGGAGTTTCCTTTATGAGAAATTTCTCTGGTACTACGATAAATTCAGATACGAAAAATAGAGTTATGATTTTTTTAATATTTGGGCAGCCCGGTAGCGGCAAAACTACCCTGGCAAAAAAAATAATGGACATGGGAAGTTTTTATAACTCCATATCTATCGATGGCGACAAATGGCGTGACGTCACCAAGAATAAAGACTACTCAAAGGAAGGGCGGTTGATAAACCTTAAAGGCGCTTTCAATATGGCGCTGTACCTTGAGAAAGAATCTTATGTTCCGATACTTAGCTTTGTGACCCCTTACGCTGAGTTGAGGGAATATTTGAAACAAAACGCAAGCGAGCTGGTACAGATACATTTACGGTATAATGAGGAAAGAGGGAGATCGCAAAACTTTGCACCAGATTTTGAAATTCCGCAGGATTCCGTGTTAGAGTTGAATACATCTGAATTAAGTATTATTGATTGTTATAACGAAATTATGAAATATTATGTGGAGCAAAAAAATTCACGTTAAAAGTTCAATGCCAAAAAAAGAAGGGCAATTTCACCTATTGGTGGGTCGCTGGCAACCCCTTCATGCAGGTCACAAGCAAATGTTCCAACAAATTTTAGATAGAGGTGATAACATCTGCATAGCTATAAGGGAAGGTAAGATTGATGAAAAAAACCCTTTTAGTTCACAGCAAGTTTATCGAATGTTAATAAAAGAGTATATTACTCAAATAGCCGATGGGAGGGTTAAAATAATCCACATCCCGGATATATGCTCGATTGATTTTGGCAGAGGGGTTGGGTATGATATTGTGGAACATATACCCCCAGCCGAAATAGGTCAAATATCAGCTACCAAAATCCGTGAACAAATGAAATTAAATAATAATGAAAAAGATAGCCAAGATACGGTTTAATACCAATTACCCAATAGGCAAAAAATGGAGGATGATTATAGACGAGGTTGAGTATTTTTATGATGAAATTATCATAAAATGCGAATCCTATACATCTACCGATAACGTTTTAGTAGGGGATAAGTTTGAACAAAAGTATCATATATCCTGTGCGTTTACAGATATGAAATCAATAAATACCGAGAACAATCTTTTTATCGCAGTACTAAGCTAACTACCATGCCATTAATTAAACGCCATATAGCAAAATCCATAAGCTACCGTATCGTAAGCACCGGGATAGGCTTTTTCTTCATGTATTTTATAAGCGGCTCCATCAAAGTTGGGGCTGCTTTTGGTTTTGCGGAACTTGTTTATAAGCCAATTCAGTACTATATACATGAAAGATTATGGTACAAATGGATAAAATACGGGCTAAAAAAATAGCCCAATTCTCCCCCTTATATTGAATTTATCCAATTCATTACCCATCTTAAATAGAAATATTTAGTATAAATTAATTTATATACTAAAATGTCAGATCTATATCCCGTATTGTAACTAATAGAAATTAATTTTATAAACAGAAACAGTTTTCTCTTTTTTATAAAATTATTTACGAAACCATTAAGTTATAAGTATGGAAGTAGCTTCTTCTAGCAAGTCAAGAGCCATAAAATGGGGCGAATTACTTGCTGTATTAATACCTATTATATTTTATTTATGTGGATTATCTATTGCTTCTTTCAGAACACTTATTCAGCATGGTGATGCAATACAGAACATGCAAATGAGTATTAAAGACAATAAAGATCAGATGGATAACATTAAAACAAAAGAGGATGACAGGTATGGCAAGATTGAAGCTGATCTGATGGAAATAAAATTAATGATTAAAGATAAGCAAGACAGAAAATAATAAATTATGGCTTTGACTAAAACGCAAAAATGGTTACTCATACTTACCCCGGTAGTTCTGGGGGTTGGTTATGTTGTTTATACATTGCTCAAAGGGGGAAAATCCGCTATCCCTACATCTTATCCTAAAACTGGTCAATCAACTTCTACTAAGCCCGGTATCCCTTCAACTTCATCTACAAGCGATTTTCCCTTGAAACAAGGTTCTCGTAATAGTTCTGTAATGGCTTTACAAGATGCACTAGGGGTAACTATTGATGGTATTTTTGGGGCTAAAACGTTAGCAGCTTTACAGGCTCAAACAAACCTTACTTCTATTGCCGATGCTAACCAATTGGCTAGTGTTATTGACCAAATTAACCAATCAGATGCAATTTCTGCCTACGAAAATGCTACCAAATCATTGATTAATTCATACAACAATAATAGTGGGTTATCATATCTCAATTTGAGCAACGATTCAAACTGGATACAGCTAAACCAAGCTGCGGATGGAACTTTTAATTTTTCCAATAACCAATTTTTTGTACCAAGTGGAACCCAATTTGATATTACCAAAGTGATGCCAGATGTTGAAGATATGGGAACGGGAAAATTGGTGATATTAGATACAAGATTCGGATCGAATACTTATTGGCTGGCAGACCCTAATAACATTTACATCAGTTAAAATAACAATATGAAATCTTTTTTATTTTTTGGTGGCGGTTTGGTTGTAGGCTATTTCGCCTATAATTATTTTTTTAATAAACCTGCAACGGCTACAACTTCGGTAGGTACTTCAACAAGTACTCCGTTAGTAGTAAGTACTAATCCATTGCCTACGCAGACTCAAACAGCTACCCCATCGGCAGTTTAATAAATTAAAAGTAATATTATGAATACTAAAGATATATTTTTCTTCGGGGCTGGATTAGCAGTAGCTATGGGATATTTGTATTTTACAAGTAACCCAAATGCTTTATCTAGTGTACAAAATTTAGTAAGCGGAGCCACTTCCGGGGGAACACCAAGTACTACTCCACAGCCAACATCCACTACCCCACCACCAACAACGGTGAATAGCGGAACTACGACTGTAAATAACCCAAGTACTTCACCAAGTACTACTCCAGTAGCACCTGCAACACCAATAGCTTCTCCAATTGCGGCTCCTATTGTTGCACCAGCACCTGCACCAAGCGTAAATCCGGCTACTATGCCAGTAGCGCAAGTTGCACCACCAATTCAGTCTGCCTCGGTAGTTGCTGCCTCGGTAGTTGCTGCCCCCGTTGTAGCAATGCCTGTAAGTGTTCCGGCAGATGTATTTTATACAAATACAATCCAAGTTCCCCCATCAGATATAGGTCAAGGGGGTAATGTTGGTAGTGGAACCGTTAACCCATTAGGATATGGCGGTAATACAAACGTTGTAAATACATACGAACCCGCTATGGCTAACGTAGCTAACCCCGATGCAATGCATTTGAGTGCAGGAGGTAACAACGTAGGGCTTTTTAATGATCCTAGTGTTTTAAAAAGACCAGTTTTCAATCAAACAGTAAATTCTTTATATAAAGAACCTGCTTTCATGTACGAATTTTCACCAATTGCTAATTAATAAAAAATAATAATATGACAAAAGATACAAGAAATGTATTGTTGATTGCTGGCGGTGTTGCCGTTGTAGGAGTTATTGTTTATATGGTATTTGCCCCAGCCGGTACGACTTCAAGTTTGGTTTATTCTTCAGGAACAACGAAAACAAACCCAACTTCAACAAACCAAGTAACAAGTGCGGCTACTTCTGTAGGAACTAGCTTGATTGATAAGCTGTTCAACATAAATCAACCTGCAACACCAACAACCTAAAAAAACGCAAAATGGATAATAGTAAAAAAATTACGATAGCTGTATTAGGCGGTCTAGCACTTGCAGGCATAGGATATTTTATTTATAGTTACGTTAAAAATAGCGGAACAACGGCTGGAATATCTAACCCATCGCATTTGTCTGTACCTACTGGTGCATCAACAGCAGCAGCTTTACAAGCCGCAAATCCGAATGCTACAAATGCTCAAATAGCTGCCTTATTAACGCAGTTACAAAAACAGCAATCATCACAGCAACAAGCTAAAGGTGGTGCGCCTCCAAGTTTTAATGGTGGTAGTGGTGGTACTGGTTCTCAAACAGGAACTGGTAATGGCTTTGTAAATGGTGTTCGTAAAAATGCCGATGGTAGTGTAGATAAAGACAACGGTAACGGTACTTATACCGAAACTGAAAAAGATGGCACAACTACTACTTATACAGCAAGCGGTATCGCTATTGGAGACGGGGATAAGATCGCATTTGATTCAAGCGGTAACATGGTAGTGCAGCATGATAATGGTGATGGCACTTATACCGAAAGTGAGAAAGATGGCACAACTACCGTTTATGTATCTCAAACAGGGCAAGCGTTAGGTTCTGGCGATGTTTATCAGAATGGGGCAATTATCCATGATAACGGTAATGGAACATATACCGAAACTGAAAAAGATGGTAGTGTAACGACTTACACAACGAGTGGTGTTGCAATACCTGATGGATATTCTTTTGATACCAAAAGCGGTTTGGCTTACGACCCAACAACTGATACTTATTTTGACCCTAATAGTCAAACCTATACCGATTCAAGTGGGAATGATGTTACTGCCCAAGTAACCGGGAGTATAGATAATAGTTCAACAGCTTCAGACGATACATCAAATTATACGAATGTAGATAATACCGGCAATAATATATATGGGTAAATATGCAAATATCTATAAAAGATAAAGCGTTAAGGGCTAAACAGTTGTTTACAGATGTAGGTACAATTGCAACGGCAATAGCCGCAATTGGAACTGCTTAATTTTTGTATATGAATAATGTATGGAAACCATCGGTTAGTTTAGTTAGTTTAGATTGGGATAATGGAATGGCTGTAGTATCTATAGGCGGTTCAAATGTTACGATCTATAAAAACGAAAAATACAATTGTGGATGGGGATGGGATGTAGAGTTTGGGATTGATTACCAAGCAAATTTACAAAGGGTTCAATTAGTTAAAAATTTGAGTAACGGGGCTAGTGTGGTAAATCAAGTTTTAACTACAAAATAATATTTTATGACTGATAGCGCAAAACAAGCATTGGTAACGGTAGGCATAGCAATAGGTGTGCTATTTCTTTTTAGTTTTATCAATAAGAAGAAAGATTCCGTTACAAAAAATGGAAAGAAAAAATACATTAAGCCAGAAGCCGACCCCGCAACAATGGAAAGTAACCCAGAGGCTATGGATGCTTACGCTGCTCTATGTGCTTATATTGATGCGTTTAATGACGGGAACGATGCTACATTCCTAGCTGATCTGAATGCAGAATTTAAAAAAGAAATGGGATTGCAAGTTTATGAAAACGCAGATGGTTCAATATCAGTAGAGGATTTGAACGGGAAAGAAATTTTATTATCAACCCAAATGTCTTAAAATGAAAAAAGAATATATTTATATAGGTGCGGCGGTTTTAGTAGCTGGAGTTTGGTATTGGATTAGTCAGAACAAAGCAACTTCAGCAACTTCAGCAACTTCAGCAACTTCAACGGCTACATCATCATTGGTTTATCCGGCTGGATTGACAGAAAACGAGTTAGTGAAGATAGATAGTTCTGCTACCGTTTACCAATTGGTAGGGGGTAAAGCTTGCCCGGTAACCCTTTCTTATTGGTCTAATAAATTAGGTTACGCCCCGGTAACTACCATAACCCCGGCGCAGCTTAATGCTATACCAGAAGGCGGATTGTTGGATTATACAACTCCATTGTCGGCAGCAGGGCATTACGGGGGTAAGGTTGATAGTTTTTATTCTAAGTAATAATTTATGGGCAAGCTTATACAAATAACTGGATTACCAAGAAGCGGAACGGGATTTATGTCCGTTTTTCTTTCATTGCACCCAGTTTGTGTAGCATACCATGAGCTTATTACAAAAAAAGATGACTACAAGGATTTCTTAGAAAGTGAATTGCTTACCAATAAGTTTGTAGCCGATTGCTCAACGTATGGTTATTTTCCTAATCATAGTTATCCAGAGGCTAAGAAAGTATTTTTGAATAGACATCCAATTCGTAGTAAAGATAGTGCCAATAAGGTTTTCAATACAAACCTTCAAATTGATGATTATGTTAAGCACTTAAATGCTATTGATTTGTGGATTGCAAATAATAAGGTACATATTGTTGATTTCAATAAACTTTTTAATGTAGATACTTTAAAGCAAGTTTGGTTCTATTGTTTTGATAGTTTAGCTTATTTCTCGGAAGAAAAGGTCGAGAATTTAATTAGCATGAATATTCAGATGCAAAACCCTACCGAAACAATAACGAATGGAGAGATTTTGAGAAAGATTAAAAAACAACTAAACACGAGTTTATGCCAGCAGTAACAGCTTCACTAATAGCGGCGGGAGGTCAGGCAGCATCTTCTATCATAAACAACACCGTAAGTAATTTATTCCAATCCGGTAAGATAGCTGCTCAAAAAGACCAGATTTTGCTGCAAAGCAGATTGATGCAATTAAACGCCTCACAGCAAGAGGCTTTGGCTGTTCAATTACAAAACGCCCAAACGCAGGATGAGCAATTGCAGATACTAGATAACGCTGCGGCTCAAATACAATCCGCCGGGGTTGCTGGTAATGCCACTATACTTTCGGCGGCGGTACAAAATCAGGCTATGAATTCAATAGCAATAGCAGGGATAATTATTGCAGCAGTATTTGTTTTGGGTATTGGCTTACATTATATAAATAAAAAGAATTAAAGATGCCAGCAGTTACAAATCAGTCCGATGTAGATTTATTTAGAAGGTTAGCGGCTTATTTTCAAACCGGAACCTGGACTTATTTATACCCACGTTTAGCGGGTAGCCAGGCTTTTTTGCAGAATTTGAATAACTCTAGCGGCATACTTTACGCATACGATACCCTCGGTGACCCTATGTACTCTTTGAATTACAATGGGGATAACTCCATGCTTATATGGTATTACACCGCCTTTTACGCTAACTTATACCCATTACCAGATATTCTTCAAGCGAATTGCTTACAGTTTCAGACATACATAGCTTCTATCGAAAACTCAATAGCAGCATCTGATAAGCAGTATGTGGCGGATAACAACGGTCCGCAGCACGTTGCGAGAACTATTGTTTTGAGCAATATGCTAAATCAGTATAATTCGTACTATGCCGGTCTTAGCTGCGATACCTATTTAGCCGACCAGGCTAAGGCTGAGGCGGCGGCGGCTAACCAGGCGGCAGTTAACTCCGCTACGCAAGGTCAGCTTGCGGCTTATACAGCGACTCAGGGTACAACGGTACTTGGCATACCTTTGACTACTGCTAACATAGGAATAGTTGCGATAGTGGCAGTTGGTATCATATTAGGAGTTGTTTATTTTAAAAAGAATGCAAAATAAAATCAAATGATGCAATCATTCAAGGTAAAAATACCATTAACTAATTTACAACCACCAAAGACATTTCAAGATGATTTAGCAAATTCATCTAGTTCAATGGTTTCAAATTTTGGTAATTACTTTAGAGCAGCAGCAGCAGGTACAAATTTACCTGTTCAATTTTTATATGCTATTGCAATGGTTGAAGAAACAGGAACTCATTATAATCCAAATGGTACTGTTCATGTAGAAGGAGGTTCGTTAAGGAGTACAGGAATAATGCAAATTGACCCTGAATCTTTTTATGAACATTTGAAAGTAATGGTGAAAAAAAATAGATTAAGTCAAGATTCGATAAATATTTTAAATAAATACTTACCAAATTTTTCATTTGATAATCTTACAGCTACCACACAGCAATTAAATACAATATTTTTAGCATTAAAAAAACCTGAATTTAATATATGGGCAGGGGCTATGGTTTTGAGGGATATTTTAGAACAAACATCTAATCCAGATGGTACATTAAGACCCGATAAGGCTATTATTAAATACAACATCGGGGAAAATAGTCTGCCAACTAAACTGAAAGTTTATATTAGTGGGGATACGACAAGTTTAGTAAAATCAGTAAATCCAACTACAGCTAATTATATTGTAAAAGTTACAGGGATAAATGGTGCTATGGACTATTTTTTAAAAAATAATATTTCATAATGAAATCAAAAAATAAAATATTGATAGGTGCTGGTATTGTTGCAGTACTTGGCATTGTATATATTGTTTATAATGTATATAATGTTCTTGATACTTTTGACCCAACACAAGAATCAGCAGCATTACCTATTGATGTAACTTTAGATAATAGTGTTCAACCGGGAGACGAAACCGTTGATGCTGTTCCGGTAAATACATCTCAAATGTGGGTAGATACATTAACCGATACTGGCGATCATCAATTACAAGATACAAATGGGAATATTTATTATATAAATTCTGATGGTAATATTGTTGATGATAACGGTAATA
>Ga0214164_1002177_pt1 | contig 10349 bp, 9 predicted proteins | sample TroBogepilimnion_13_FD_153003 | JGI IMG/M metagenome (GOLD analysis project Ga0214164, IMG submission 153003) | Freshwater microbial communities from Trout Bog Lake, WI - Practice 03JUN2009 epilimnion v4 | ecosystem: Environmental > Aquatic > Freshwater > Lake > Epilimnion/Euphotic zone ...
GATAGAGACAGAAGGAAATGACCCTGCACTTTCAGGAGTATCTTATGGAACCCCTCATGACCTAGCTTCTATCTATAAAAACAATGCATCAGGTCCAGAACAGGTCCCAGATGGATATGATGAAAAGAAAGTTATAGGCCGGCCTATAACTCATGCATCTATACGTGGTACCGATGCATCTTATCAAGGACGCGATCCATTAGGTAAAGAAGATATGAAGAATACATATAAAAAAGATACATTGAGACCTAATCCTAGGAGAGGTATGTATAATGAAGGTCTAAAAAAGTCTGATTTTGAAAAGATAAAACCTATAAAAAAGGTAAATCTATTTGAAAACAAGGAAGAGGATTTGACAGTACTCGATGAACGGAATATACTAGACATAGAGTAACTGATATTTATAATAATAAAGCTAAATAACTAAACATTGAGCATCAAACACAATAAGCTACGTAACACAGGACTTCTTTTTGAGTTACTAGTTAGGCAGTTTACCTCAGATACACTTATAAATAAAGATTCCAAGTCAGTAGGAATACTCCGTGAGTATTTTCATAATACTGATATATTCAGTGAATATCAAATTTACAACGCTATTGCAAAAGCAAGGAATCTTCCTGATAATAAGGCCGAGACTTTAATAGGTGCATGCTTGGAGTCTTACAAGAAACTTAATAAAGAGAAATTAAGCAAGCAAAAATATAAGTTGATAGCTGAGATTAAGAATAATTTTAGTATTGACGACTTCTTTAAGGCGAAAGTGGATAATTATACAGTATTAGCCTCTGTGTATTCATTACTTGAAATGCATTCGAGTGAAAACATTGATGTACAGGATTATGCCAGGTGTAAAGAGACTATTCTAGAACACATTACATCAAAGAAGGACTCAGGTAAAGATGTTATTATCGAAGAGTTCTCTAAGTCTGATAAAGGCACGAGGGCACTCATTTACCAAATGACTTTAAATAAGTTCAATGATAGGTATGAGGACTTAAATGAGAATCAAAAAAATCTATTAAAACAGTATATTACCAACATATCTACTTCGCAACAACTTAAGGAATACTGCAATAATTCTATAAGAAGTATCAAGACTGAATTAAAGGGTATTATAAAAACAATGACAGATGAGGTTCATAAAGTAAAGCTACAAGAAGTAGCTAAACTTATCTCTGAGGTACCTGAAAACAAAACAGTAAACGAATCAGATGTAAGTAATATCCTCAGTTACTTTGAACTAATTAAAGAGTGCAAATCTATTAAGTAATGGCCACAATACCTGACACACTCACTATAAAGATATCAGAGGACATATACCTCAACAATAATTACCGTAATTCAGAGGTAGTTCAAACTGTTGTAGATATATCTAGTATAGATAATAGAATATTTAATATACCTACCGGCTCACCTACTCAAGTTGTAGCTTTTACAAGCTCACTAGCAGGATCACTTGCAGGTAACATACAAGCCTCTTCTTTGTCTTATCTTCGTCTAACCAACATAGATACCTCTGGAACATTAAATCTAGTCATATCAGGCTCTATTTCAAGTTCATATGAAACAAAAATAGGTACTGCACAATCCTTCATCCTTAATAACACCTGGATGCAAGGAGGTGAGGAGAATGTAGCTTCTATTTCAGCCTATGTATCAGGCAGTTCATTACCTATTGCTTTAGAATATTATTCTGCAACTTACTAATAAAATACCATGCTTTTACAACAAAGATATAATCAAGTACAAAACGGAGAATTCTCTAAAAGTGACTTTCTAAAAGAGGCCAGAGAAGATTCGCGTATCAATAAACTTTTTTCACACTTAAATACTTACGAAGAAGTAGTGCATAAGTTCAAGCAGAAAGGATATATTGTAGAAGCTGTACAGGAGAGTGATACGAAAGAGTTTAACTTTACGTCCATGTTAAAGGAATCTGCTCTAGCACTAGATCTTGTAGATGAATTTGCAAAAGAAGTTCAACAGGTAAATCCTTTTGAATATGAAAAAGGATGGAGAATAGAAGCTAATGGTAAAGACTTAAGTGATGATAAGGTAATTATAGCTGCTCAAAAGAAAGCTATAAAAAATCTACATAAAGATCCAATATACTACACCAAGATTGAAATGGGTAAATGGGCTCCTACTAAGAAAGATATTGATTCAAGGAAAATGTTAGATATATCCAAAGGAAAGAATCTAACAGACCCTAACAATCAAATGAAACCGGTTAGTGTTATCAAGCCTTCTCCCAAAGAAGATGAAGACCGCGTTAAAATTGAGAAGATAAAAACTGAACTCTTAGAGGGTCTTAAAAAAAAAAATTCTAGCCAAGTCCAAATAAACGAAGGAACTTGGGAGAATTTAAAATACGCTGCTGCACAATTTCATCAATTTAAACCAGGCTCAAAAAAAGCTAAAGAGTTAAAGGATACCTTACAAAAGAATTCTGAAAAAGGTGTTCAAGAAGTTTTAAAGAAAATTGAAGCTGAAATAAAAAAAGTTTCACCTGAATTTCCAAATAACAGAACAAATGAGGAATTTCAAGAAGGTTTAAAAGAAATAGCTTTTGCAATTGATAGTATAACAGCTAGTGGTAAGTTAAACCCTACTGATGAAAAGTATATAGATCCTACTTTAGCAAATAAAATGCTATCAGGCATAGATGATTATATTGATCATACAATAGACCATGATTTAGCCCACACATATAAAGTATTTAAAGAATCCTTAAACGAAAATGTAACCGTATCTGCTGGGGAAGGTATTACTCAATTGTTGCAAAAGATGTCAGGTATTAATCTTGGAGCATCTCAAAATGTAACTAACCTTAAATCTGCCATTGAAAAAGTAGGAGATGGTAATTATGATAAAGGACTAGAAGTAATCAAAAAATTATTTACTAATAATGGTGCAGGGTCTATAAATCAACAAGCTGATAGATTAACAGATATTATAAGTAAGGGAGGTAAAATAGGAGATGCATTTACTAAAGTACAAGGAACTTTTGGTAACAAAGGGTTATTCTCAATTAAATTACCTCCAGATACTACAGAGAAAATATTAAATACAGTAGCTAAGGTAGCAAATAAAGCATCTCAAATTGCCAATAGCAGCAATACAATTAAACATGTAGCTAAAGCAGTAAAACATAGTGTTGGGCATTTTAGTGATATAACTGACGCTCATGCTATTGCATTAATATTAGGAAGTTTGGCAGCTACAGGTTTAGCGTTTGCTTATGTACGAGGTAGGGAGTTTGGAGATAACAGAGAAAAAGCCTTGAATGGTTTAAAATCCAAAATTAAAATGTTATCTGCCGGAGATTTACCTTTTTGGGATTCAGAGACAAACACTAATTCAAAAGTGAGTGCAACTGAGCCTGAACAAATATCTAAACCTGTAGAGTTAACTCCAACAGATACATCTAAGGAAGAAAAGCCTAAAAAAGATGAAGAAAAGAAATCAGGTGTTACATATACACCTCCAGGACAAAAACTACAAACTTTCACACCCGAAAAAGAGGAAGAAAAAAGTTCATCTATATCTGTAATAAAGCCGGATGGTAATAAAAAGCCAGTAGTACATACTCCTAAAAAAGAGGAAGAACCTGAAAAGAAATCTAGTGTTACAGCAATATCACCAAAAGATTTTAAATCAAATACTGCACATACACCGCTTGGTACAAAACCTACTGTATCTGTAATAAAGCCTGGTGATAATAAACCTAAAAAAACCTTTACTCCCTCCGACAATAAAGTTGCTGATAAAGGTAAAGAAGAAATACCTTATGGGAAGCCTGTTAGATATAAGGCCTCTATAATGAAGCAAAAGCCAAAGGAATCAATTACTATTCCTGGAGAAAAAGATGAGAAAGGTAAGTGGGTTAGAAGAGATATAGTATTGCAAGTAGCTCCTGAATTGAAAAACTATTACAACGAAGAGTTAAAGAAAAAAACTAGTAGACTAGTAAAATCTATAGATAAATTCAAGAAAAAAGTAGAAGCCTCTGTAAAGCAGTTCCCTATATTAGTTAATCTTAAAGATGAATCTACAGAGGAAAAATTCATAAATGCTTTAAATAAAGTAAAAATAGATAAATCCTTGAATGAGTCTTTTATTGTAGAAGCTATGAAGGATAAATTACTAGAAGATTTATACACCCCTTCATTAGGCATGTTTGTACCTTATCCAAAAGGTAGAATGGTAGACAAAGATGATCTAGAAAGAGAGCTTAGAAATAATACTCCTGCGGATAATCAAGATTACACCGATAGCATTAGCGTATATACTGGTAGAATAGATGGAGAGAGACTTTCCAAAATTGATCAGATAGTTAAGCAAATGGGTCAACCAGGAATAGACCTATACAACAAGTATGCAGAAGAAAACGGATGTGAACCTTATACAGGAAAAGCCAAGTCATTCAATCCTGTTATACCATCAGATGATAAAGAAAAAACCTACACAGATGGAGATGGTAAAAAACAACCTGTAAAAGATACGCAAGGAGATGTATTTGAAGCAGACAAGCCAAATTTTGCACCTGCCGCACAAGGCTTCCTACAGACGTTAAATGATATTTATAAGAGATGTGTCCCGAAGACAGGTTTAAGGCCTTTCGTAGAACATATAATGAATAGCAAGTTAGATTCAGATAAACAAGAACCTAAGTTAGTTATTGCATACATTAAGCATAAACTAGAGAACGGTAAGCCAGAACATAAAGAAGTCCTTCAAAGAGCCTTACAAGCAGTACAAACCAAATATAAACAAAAATGAGTCCAATCTTATTAACAGAATACTTCCCAGTAACACTATCTGACCAACAACTTAATGAAGCGGCCACTATGAAAAGTGGACCTCTAGTATTCAGACGTATATTACTTCAAAGAGCTAATGCAAAGAATCGAAATGGCAGAATATATCCTAGGAATGTATTAGACAGGGTAATTAATGAATATAATGAAGAATTCGTAAAGACACGAAGAGCCCTAGGAGAATGTGACCATCAAGGATCCATGGTAGTTGAGCTTAAAAACGTATCTCACATTATTACAGAAATGCACTGGGAAGGTGACGAAGTATATGGTGATGTAGAAATATTAGATACACCTTCCGGAAAGATACTTACTGAACTTGCTATGAAGAAGATACCTTTTGGTATCAGTTCCAGGGCACAAGGTAGTGTTAGTGAAACTGGAGATGCCATAATGGTTCAAGATGACTTACAACTTCTTTGTTTTGATGCAGTGTCATTTGAGTCAACACAAGGTTCCACATTAACATTGCACGAAGGATTCAACCCTTCCATCAATAAATTTGAAAAAGTAGATAGTATAATACACAACATAATCTGTGCCAATTCTAACTTTTGCCCCTGTAAATTGGATAAAAAATAATCCGCGTACTATTCTGTGATATTTATTATTATAGGGCTATCCAATAAGTCCTCTCTGCCTTTACATTATTTTCTCTCTATAGAAAATCAGGCACCAAAAACTAAAAAGACATTATACCTCCAATAGGTATACAAAAATCCCAAAAACAAACAAATGCAAAAAAAGACCGTATTAGAAGAAGCGTTAGCTGATGCTAAACAATTAAAGGCGATGGCTATCGAACAAGCTAAATTATCTCTTTTCGAATCTGTTACTCCTGAAATGGAAAAACTATTATCTCAAAGATTATCTGAGGATTTTGGTGGAGGTACTGAGGAAGAAACTGATGAAGCTGCTCAACCTGATGAATTGAAAAAAGAGAAAAAGAATCCAATGGATGAAATCTCTAAATTAGGTTTAGATGAAACAACTCTTGCTGCTATCAGTAAAGCTCTAGGTGAGGCTTCATCTGAAGAAGAAGACGAAGAACAAACTCAAGATGAGGAAGAAGCTGATGAAACTGAATCTTTAGATTTAGATGCTGCTTTAGCTGAGATCGAGAAAGGATCAGAAGATGAAGAACCTAAAGAAGAAGATGAGGAAAAAGAAAAAGATGCTGAACCTACTGACGAAGCATTAGACATTGATGCTATCTTAGCTGAAATGGATTGTGAAGATGAAGAACCTAAAGAAGAAGATGAGGAAGAAGAAGAAACTTTAAATGAAGAGTATGGAGATGACACTTACGAAGCTGGTAAAACTGCTGAGAAAGGAAAGGTAATCACCGATACTTCAAATGATAAAGGGATCTTTACTAAAGACCACATTGTAATCTTAAAAGATCTTTTAACTAAAGCTGGAGCCTACGAAGCTGGTAAAACCGCTCAAAAAGGTAAAGTAATAGATGGTGCAGCTAAAGTAACTGCTCCAACTAACAGTAAAGTAATCGCTAAAATAGAACTTCAAGAAGCTCAGATAGCTAAACTTGGTGGAGAGTTGAAGGACCTGAATCTATTTGCAGCTAAAAACCTTTACTTGAATAAAGTATTAGTTCTACCTAATTTGACAGAATCTCACAAAGCTAAGGCTATTACTGCATTTGATAAGGTTAAAACAGTAGATGCTGCTAAGTCAGTATACGAAGTGTTGAAAACTGCAATCACTGCAACTCCTTCAAGAAAAACAAACATTGCTGAATCATTAGGATTCAAACTACGTACTGATGTATTGACTGAAAGTACTAAACAAAAATCAAACATTCAATACCTGCCTCAAGCTGACGAATGGAAGAAGAGAGCTGGTATTAAAGATTAATTAAACAACCAAAAACTTAAACAAACACGATGAGTACAATTTCTCAATTACTAGAAAGCTCTAGAACCATCGAGGATAAAGTAAAGATCCTTGATAGGTTGGAGCAAAAATGGGCCCCCACAGGTCTATTAGAAGGCACTGCAATGAAGCAGCATACCTATGACAAAAAATTCATGGCTTTATTGCTGGAAAACCAGAATAAGCAAATCTTAGTAGAACAACAAACAACTAACAACGGTGGTGCAAACTTTACTGCTGGTACTGGTGAGCAATGGGCTGGTATAGTTCTTCCAATGGTTCGTAAAGTATTCGCTGAAATTTCTGCTAAAGAATTCTTGAGTACACAACCTATGAGCATGCCTTACGGTTTAGTGTTCTATCTAGATTTTCAATATGCAAACCAAGAACCTTATATCGGAAGTGGTGCAAACAGTCGCTTTAACATAGGTTCAAGTGTATATGGTACAACCAATGTTCCGGGTGCAGATCCTTTCGGAGGTTTGTATGGTGCAGGTAAATTTGGTTTCTCATTGAATACTTACAATGCTCTTGTAGCATCAGGTTCAATGACTATCGCAACTGCATCTGTATCTGGTGCTGACACTAACTATAACGGTAATGTATCTGCATCTGTAGCTGCTGCTGGATTCAGAAAAGTAACAATTAACAGTGCGTCTGTTGTATTACCAGGTTTTGATGCTCCATCAGTAAGATCTTTCGTATTTACAGGTAGTGGTATCAATGAAACTGTATTATTCCCAGAATTTACATCTTACAACAGTACTTTTGACCAATTATCTTTCATTGTTACAGGTAGCTTAGTAGTAAGTGCATCTTCTAACATTCCTAACGCTAACGCAACAGTTTACTATTCTAAGCAAACTAACGCAGCTTTCCGTGGTGATTATGAAGATACTAACTCTACTCCATTAACAGGTAGTAATTCTATCACTGAAATAGATATCTCTCCTTCTAGTTCAGAAATCACAGCTAGATCACGTAAATTGAAGTATAGCTACACTCAAGAAGCTCAACAAGATTACAACGCTTTCCAAAGCATTGATATCGAGGCAGAAGCTACTAGTATGTTGAGCGAATACATCTCTCGTGAAATTGATTTGGAATTGATTGACTTGGTTGATCAAGCGGCTGTACAAACTGTTGAAGTTTGGTCTGCATTGAATAACAGAACTTTTGATTTGACTACTAACACTTGGTCTCAAAACAGTGCTACAACTGGTACAGGTTACTACAATAGCCAACAAGACTGGTTTCAAACTTTAGGTACTAAAATGCAAAAGGTATCTCGTGCTATCCATGCTAAGACTCAAAGAGGTGAAGCTAATGTAGCTATGGTATCTCCAAAGGTTGCTGCTATCATCGAGTCAATCGCTGGTTACGCTGCTGGAACTGACGGTTCTAAAATGGAGTATGCATTCGGTGGTAAGGAAGCTGGTAAATTGAATGGTAAATTCAAAATACTTGTAAACTCTTACATGCAAGAAAATGCAATCATCATGGGGTATAAAGGAGCTAATTATTTGGATAGTGGTGGTGTATTTGCACCTTACATTCCTTTGATCTCTACTCCGTTGATTTTCAACCCAGATACGTTCAAAATGAGCAAGGGTTTAAGTACAAGATTTGGTCGGAAGATACTTCGTCCGGAATTTTTTGGAAAAGTTTTGGTTGCAGATTTTAACTCATTTTAGTACTAAATCTTAAACAAAATAGCATATTAGAGCCACTTTTAATCGAGTGGCTCTTCTTTTTTACCTACAATCCAAAGAATTCAAAAACAGTTTTAGTTGTAGTAATTTTACTACATAAATCCAAAGAATTAAAATTATATTTTGGTATTATCTAGTCGTAAAACCTTTTGACATATTTAAAAAATAAATTATATGTAATTCAGATTAATGTAGTATCTTTGCATTATAAAATAAATTTAGATAAAATGAAAAAAGATTTAAGAGTTACATTTGACCCTAGTTATCACAAAGTCTATGGAGTAATTAATGGTAATGTGTATACAGCTTGTGATGCATATAAATTAGAAAAAGAGATACCTGTAATTTTATCCATAAGTAAAGAACTGTACCTAGATACAATATCAAAATGGCTGAATGAAAAGGAGGAAGTATGTAATGTTTATAAACATTTCTGCGGAGTAAGTTACGGAGTGCCTATTGAAAAATTTACTATATCAAAAACAAAAAATAGATATCAATGATTATAGTGACTGTGATATTGAAGATATGATACCTAAAGTTATTTATCATGATTTAATTATAGTAAAATCATTTGAAGATTCATTTGACTTTGAACATGGGTAATACAGATTAACTTATATTTATAACAGTACTAAAACCTAAAATTTGGCATCATCTCCGCACACCGCAGAAGTATTTAAAGCAAAAAGAGTACCTAAAAGTCCAATAAAATTTAAGTTGGATCTTACAGAAGAGCAGAAAGCAGTTAAAACTACAGTGTATGAGAAAGACGTGACTTTTATACTCGGAAACTTTGGAACAGGTAAAACAGCAGTAGCGTGTAATATAGCCTTGGATATGCTTTTTAAAAACCATAATAGGATTGACAAGATATACATATCCAGACCTATAGACTTTACAGCTACTGGTTATTTAAAAGGTGGTATTCAAGAAAAACTCTCAATGCATGTAATGCCTATCATGCAGAACATGTATTCTTGCTATGGTAAAGAGAAGATAGATGGACTATTCGCAGAGGGTACTATACAAATTGTCCCTATTGATTACATGAAAGGTATGAATCAATCTAATAGTGTTACAATTATAGATGAGTTTGAGGACATTAACTATCATGATTTTAAGGTAATTCTGACTAGGCTTTGTAAAGGAAGTAAACTTATATTTGCTGGTTCAGAAGAACAGATAGACATTAAAGATAGTTGCCTTAGTAAAGTTCGTAAATTAAACGGTACACTACTAGTTGGATATCACACTTTGACTACTAATCATCGTAATGAAGATATAATGAAAATAATAGATTACCTAGAAAATAATGACAAAAAGTAATATTGAAAATTTTATAAAAGAGGCTAATGTAATTCACAACAATAAGTATGATTATAACAAATCTATATGATGCAATAGTATTAGAGACTTATTTACTAGATATGTATAAAAAATATAAGTATATACCTAAAACTAAGTTTAGGGGTATACAGAATGTTTAGATATTTATTGCAAAAAAGAGTTATTAGAATTCTATTTAGAACAAAAACAAACCAATAAGTAATGGCCACCGCAATAGATCAACCCTTCTACTCAGAAGACTTAATACTCAGACCTGTTAAAGGAAATACTCCTTGGGGATTTTATGATAATGATCCTGACTTCGTAGCAGACGCTAAAAAGTTTGCTAATTTTGCCTATCGCAAGCTAGGTGGAATTATGGAAGATATAGAGCTTCAGGACCTTCATTATTATACAGCGTATGAGGATGCAGTAAATACATTCGGGAAGGAATTATACGAATATAAAGTACGTGAGAACTATATAAGTCTAGAAGGAAGTCCTACAGGTTCCCAGAATCTCAATAATACTGTAATACAGCCTAATCTAGGCACTATAATAAGATTGGCACAGGATTATGGCTCTGAGGCAG
>Ga0214164_1002181_pt1 | contig 10346 bp, 10 predicted proteins | sample TroBogepilimnion_13_FD_153003 | JGI IMG/M metagenome (GOLD analysis project Ga0214164, IMG submission 153003) | Freshwater microbial communities from Trout Bog Lake, WI - Practice 03JUN2009 epilimnion v4 | ecosystem: Environmental > Aquatic > Freshwater > Lake > Epilimnion/Euphotic zone ...
TAGCTCAGTCGGTAGAGCAACGGACTTTTAATCCGTGGGTCGACGGTTCGAGCCCGTCTGGGCCCACCATAGGAAATAAAAGAAAGCCCCTTGGAACCAATCCAGGGGGCTTTCACCATATGACGAACGGTAATAAATATTAACACTGCCCACAGGGCTGGCTTATTCACATTTCACACAACTTTGAACCGTCCGCTATCGCTCAATTATTTATTTACATTTACTGGATGCGGCTGTAGCTCAGCGGATAGAGCATCTGTATGACGAACGGAAGGTGGTGAGTTCGACTCTCACCAGTCGCATATCAATCGGATGGCTCCCGTGTCGTCGACGGGAGCTCTCTCATTGAATTTTCGACACTGGAGCACAATCCAACCTGCCCGGCCGGCTATAAGAAGGCTTAACCTCCAAAGGTGAGGTTAAGTTGAACCTGATTCGGAGTGAGTTGTGGCGATGAATCGAGACTCGCTCCGATCGAACTGAAGTGAACGGGATCTGCAGATTTGAGTCGCATTCCGAAGATGAGTGCCCGCATTGCTCCTTGATCTGGAGTTTCCTGAGTCGAGTTATATCCCCCAACAATCTGAACTGATGAGATTGGGGTCTCTTGTGGAAGACCATTTGTAACATCGAACTTTAAAATATCCCCACGGATTCCAGCGATATCGAAGCTTGGATAGACCTTACTCAAGGTGAACCGAGACAGCTGATCTGAGTGTGTCTGATGTGGAGATATAGAGGAGAGCAACGGTTGAGGGACCTTTGGTACAAAGGAGATAGTTGCCAAGAAAATGACCATTAATGCCAGAAAGAGATCTGCATACATCCATCCTGCCTGTCCGAGGATATCCGGCTTTTCTACAACCATGACTCGCCTTCTCATGGGCGACTCTTAATACTCTTCAGAACTGCCTTTGTCACGTCCTGAAGATTCTTTGTGCTCTTTGCAAGTGATTCGGTTGAATAGGTGAGTCGATTCACGCTTTGAGCCATCGATTGGTTCATGACCAGCGGGGTAAGAGTTCGCTTGTCAAAGAAGAAATCAACTATAGCGAGGCCCAATTCAGTGCGATCGGTGTCTGCCTTAGCCAGCTGGATATTTTCCATATGGGATATTCGTCGGTCAAGAAAACTTACGACAATCGTCAAAGCAATCACTATTGAGATTAATAGAAAATCAAGAGTAGCTATGTAACTGATAACCCACTCACGAGAAAGAATATGAAAACCGTTCTGCCAGAATTCTAGGAAATTTGCGACAGACCCGGTGTTACGAGAAACATAAATGGAAAATGCAGTTGTTGCATGGCTTACGGCGCTCCACGTTAAGGCGACTGGTACAAAAACGAGAACATTTCTTAAAAGTGTGATGAAGAATGAAATCCGTTTAAGGCCTGCGCTCCCCGCCGGGCTCGGGTGAGGTAGTAATTCAAAGGGGTTCAACACAGCAAATTTCGGCCAACGCTTTCGTGTAAGCAAGGCTTCGGTTACTTCACGGATGTATGGGTCCTCGCTGACACCATTTTCAGCGGCCCACGTGATGATTTTTTCAGCGAGGGATAGGTGAGTCGACAGCTTGCGTGTGCTACTCATTCAATTCTCCAGATCGTTTACCGGGATTTTGGCTGTAAATTTTGCCAGGCCGCCTTCATTGCGGAGTTCCCACCTCTTATTGGTTGCGGAATCGAAGATTTTGCTCCCAAGTCCAGGTTTAAATGGAGAGGCTAAGGTGCCATTGTTGATTGCCTCGATCGCTATTTCGCTCCGTTTTACAGCGGCAAGAATATGGATTGAATTTGCAGAGCCATGACGATGAGCGTTTGAAATGACCTCATTGATCAAGTCATATAAATGGCCAACAGCTTTCAAATCTGTTGTGGATCCGGATCCCTTGATTTCAAATTGGACTTGGATGAGGGGGCTCCACGTTTCTCGAATCTGATTAAAGGTTTCTCTTAGATCACCCGAAATGCCAACTTCCTCTATCTCTTCTGGGATCCACATGTAGTCCACTACAAATTGAAGTTCCTGCCGAATCTCATCCTCGGTTGAGGCCTGTTGAACTCTGAAAGCCGAAGTGATGAGTTTAGTCTGAAGAGAACCATGTAAGAATCGGGCAAGCTGTTCGGACAGAGCACGAGAAGAGTTGACGTGACTCGTTATACGTTGAAACATCATTGAGTATCTACCCTTAGTTTCGGAAAGAGCTTGCATAGAGACCGAAACGTAACTACCGGCGTATGAAACTAAATAAATTATAAAAATTGTCCAAGAAAGGCTCGTTAAGTAGTTCGTTGAAGTGAACTGATCATGGATCATCGAGTGAGTCAGAATATTTAAGGAAGAATTAATGACCGCAATAATCAGTGGAAAGATAAATACATTCACATAACGAGGCTTACCTCGCTTAAATATGTATACGAGCCCATACATCAAGATGCAGATAATGGAGACATTAAGTGCGAGCAAAATCGATCCACGAATAATTCCATACCTGAGTAAGTCAACCCTTGCTTCGCCCAATGCATAGAAGAAGAGGAACCAAGGCATTTGTCTTTTAATAGAATCTGGAAGAAGCAGCATAGGAGATAAGTAATCTTTAACTGTCTGCCTCCCTGGCCGCTTCACTCCCGCAACTTGGTGGCTTAAAGGTCGAATGAGGTTTGTGGCGAGCTCTCGAAGGGTGTTAGCGATTGACTCAGGTTCAAGATGATCACTTCCTTTTGCAATCGCCAACATCTGACTACGAGTTAATTCCAACCTGAGAGAAACTGCTTTAAAGAGCTCCATTTGAGAGCGATCATCTTTTTCGGTACTTATAAGCTGATCGATTCCATAGAGGAAGTCTTGGCTCTCAGAACGAGCTCGCCTAATTTCGTAAAAAGAGAATGAGATCAAGGCAATCAGCGCGAATGAGACACCGCCCAGAATTGCGCTATTGACCATCCGGATAAACCCGCTCGAGGGGGTATTCGATGGAATATGAAAGGGATATTTGGCGAAACAGTAGGTACCGGCTCCCCGCACTGCTCCTAGGAGCATGCCAACTGCAAATACCGCATTATTCGGAATTGGGTGAGTGAAACGATTCTTCAGCAAAGTTTTGTCGAGTGTGTAAAGGAGTCCTGTCGTAATAATTAACGAGAGGGTCGACGCAATTGTCCATTCTAGGAATTCTTTATGAGTTGGATGATTCTCAGTCAGGGGAATTGAAAATATCAGGAAAGGGAGGAAGAGCGCGCCAATTTTATAGGAGATGGCATGTCGACCGCCGAGCACAACATAATTAATCTGATTCAATTTTTGCTCGTTGGGATACTGCCAGAAATCTGAAAGTAGAACCTGGAGAGTTCAACTCGGCGATTCACTTGCGAATCTTCAATACCAAAGTGATGAATAAGGCGGGAGATAGCTTGTTCAATCGACTTCTCGGTCACATTTCTCGCTTTGGCAATCTCTGTATTTGATAGTCCAAGAGCAACAAGTTTGAGCGTTTCGAGCTGAGCATCTGGGATAGATTCGCCCAGTTTCTTTACCGGGGCGGGAGCTGGTTTTGCAGATGTAGAGATGGATTCAAGAATTTCACTGTGTAAATTTCCGATTTCATGAATATCTCGCTTCACAATATAACGAGAACCAATTGGAAGTTTCGCGATTTTTGGATCAAGGAATCGTGGATCATTAAATCCGGTTAACAATACTATTCCGATTTTCGGTAAAAGCCTCCTCAAACCGTGTGCTAAATCAATTCCATTTGGTCCTGTTCCAAGATCCAAATCCAGTACTGCAACATCAGGTTTTGAGACGCTCGCGACCTTCATGGCGGAGGCAACTGATGGTGTGTCATGGACGATCTCAATGCCTTGGAGTTGCAAGGCGGCTTTCATAGTTGTTCGCGTGAATGCATCATCTTCGACAAGCATGACGCGGACTCTCTGCACACTCCTAAAATAGCCTTTTTCTCACCCCTAGGTGAAATCTCTTCCGAATCACCAGTCTAGGAGACAGGGGTAACCCAGCACTCAAGAATCTTTCAGGCGTGGAAACTTGCTGAGTTTCACCAAAAAATTTTTTATCCTTGAAAATTCAGAGCGTGTCGGGGCGAAATTGCCGCAACCTGACTAGAAGCGACAGGGAGATGAGGTGGTGCATATGAGGAACTTAGAAAAGTCTAGATTTTTGGCTTCAGGTGCAATCGCCGTTGGCCTATTAGGACTTCTCATTATCTTTTCGTCAGTGGATTTAAGTTCAGCAACTGCGCCCGTTGGAAATAGTGGGAAAGATACCGTTGGTGGATCAACAGTCCCTGCACCCCAATGCCAATGGCAGATCAACGGTACGACCAGCACCCCATCAATGAGCAACGCCACAAAATATGCTGGAACTGCTCTCAATCTGACAGCTCCACCAGTATCGGCAAATGCAAAGGTCATAGCAGTTGGATCTGATCCAACTGCGACATGCGTTTGGTGGTCTTCTACTGGACAGAATGCATCGGTAAGCGTAAGCATGGGGGCAAATATTTACTTGAAGGATTTGCATGATTTTTCCGGCGGTATTTATGGCACCTCGGGAAGCGGCCACTCAACGGCCGACTATGGTATGTATGACACCAATGGATATTTATCCTGGGTTTTCAAAAGTACGGCGAATGATTTAGACGTATCCCCCACAGTAGTTTCGGCAGATAATGCGGCTGGCTGTTCCTTTAACGCAGTGGGACTTTCATCTTCAAATGCCAGTGGCACAACCCTCGCGACCATCGCAAATCATGGAAGTCAGCAAGGGTGTTCTTGGAACACAACATATTCAACGACAATTCCAGATCAGTCAACGATCTTCGCCGGAACTACTTCAACATTACATAATGGAACTGGTAAGAGTCTTGATGCGACCTTTGGTGGACTTTCCTCAGTAACACTTACGGGTCCGCTTGTTACCACCACACTTTCTCTGAGCTAGCTGAAATTTGGTGCGTAGGACTCTTGGATCACTGTTAGCGCTACTCCTCACTACGACAGGACCAGCGATCGCCTTTGCTTCAGGCAATTTGGGAGTTGCAGTGCAAGTGCTACCAGCTCTCAATGAGCCGACGAGCTCTTCTGATCCGCACTCTACAAACCTCACTTTCTTGTTAAAACCAGGCGAATCTGCCTCGAGGGTACTTCAAGTTCAAAACACGGGAAACGTGCCCGGCAAGTTCTCTTTACGTTTGGCCTATAGCCATCTTGTCAATGGTGTTCCGGTCTTTGATGAGACCAAAGCGAGTGAGATAGAGCCGTGGTTTTCACTTGGCAACTCCACGCTTGTTATTCCACCAGGTTCAACTGCAAATACCAGTGTTAAATTGAGTATTCCGAAAGGGACTCCAATCGGTATTCATGAAGGAACTATCTTCATAACAGCCGATCCGGTAAATGCGACTTCAGGAACTAAGGGCTCCAAGGCGGTCATCAAGTCGAACGTGAGAATTGCACTCTCCTTCTTTTTAGGTATCGGTGATACGTCACAGATCGTCACGCTCTTTGCCATTGAAGGTGTTAGTGAATCGTTTCTCAACGCACAGCCTTTATTATTAGTAAGAATCCGTAACACTGGAAAACTGCCTATTGCACCATCTGGTTCAATTGTCTTAGAAGATCCACATCACATCTTTACTGTTGGTGCTCCAATCACTTTTAATTCCGGGACAATTGAGCCAGGGCTGGTGAGTGAAGTTGCTGTACCACTACCCCGAACTATTCCAGAAGGTTCGTGGTCGGCACTAACGACAGTGAACCAAGGAACCGTTCAGCAATCCCAACGGCAAATGATTATAATTCACAAGGTGAAGCCTAAGAATTTCCTAGGAATTCTCTTCAAGATCATCTTGGTTCTCATCTTTTCTTTATTGGTCATTTTCGGACTAACTCTTTTGCGGAGAAAGAGTGACTCACAAAAAAACTCCAAGTCAGATTTAGGTGATGCAAAGAATATTGACCTCGAGTCGCTCCTTCTCGATATCCAGGCTCGTGAAGAGGAGCCTATGAAGAAAAGGGATCGGAAGAAAGTAGCGACGAAGAAAAAAGTTGCAAAGAAAGCCCCAGCAAAGAAAGCCCCAGCAAAGAAAGCCCCAGCAAAGAAAGCCCCAGGAAAGAGTTCAAAAAAGGCTTAACTTCTTCCAGTCACAGCCTTAAAGAACTTCACAATTCGCTTGCGCCAGCGTTTGCCCTGCTGAAGCGGATTCACTTCTAAAACCTGTGCTGATAACGGTTCGCCAGGAGTTTTCACATCCACTTGCGCTTGGTCTGTTAGGTGCATTTGTTAAAGAAGGTGGCCTTGGTATCGCAGCACCATCTGCCAATCGATTTGGTGCAGTGTCACCAACTACTGCTGATGCAGTGCAAGAAGAGCTCGAGCAATATATGGCTGACACTGATCTAATTCTTGATGGCGGTCCTTCACTTGTTGGCGTTGAGTCAACCATTATTGATTGCACAAGTGATGCGCCGAAGATCTTGCGATTGGGTGCAATCACCAAATAGATGATTGAAGAGACAACCGGATTAACCGTTGTAGAGCCATCATCTGACAAGCCAGAGATCCGAGTATCTGGTTCACTCGAATCTCATTACTCACCAAAGGCAAAGGTCTTACTCGATGTCGTTGCAGAAGCCGGCGATGGTTTGATCGCACCCGATCAGATTCCAACACCCAACGGAGTAATCCGATTAATGGCACCATCAACGATCGAGCAATATGCCCGTGATCTCTATCGAGCACTTCGCTTGGCAGATCAAAAGGGCCTTGAAGTCGTTGTGGTTTTGCAGCCCGGTGGTGATGGCCTCGCCGCCGCGATTCGTGACCGTTTGCAGCGCGCAGCCCACGAATAGTTCAATTTGGGCAGCGCCCGATACCCGTTACACTTCACCTGCTTGCCTCATTATTTGAGCGTAGAGCGTGGGGCCTATAGCTCAGTCGGTAGAGCAACGGACTTTTAATCCGTGGGTCGACAGTTCGAGCCTGTCTGGGCCCACTTCTGCGCATTTGAAATTACTTCCGACGCTCTTTTATTCAGAGAAACTTTCTGACTGATTACCAAATGTCGCGGGATGATTCATAGATAGCCCAAACCCTGGTGTAAAGAACAAGTGTTCGCCTGCGCCAGCTTCACGGAGCTTTTTCCGAAGCCTAGAGACGTGCAGATTCAACACCTGATCAGACCCAACGCCATCTGGAAGCGTGCAAGCCGAGAGCACAATCGAGCGAGCCAAAATCTGCTCAGGTGACTTTAAAAGAAGGGCAAGCAAAAGGAATTCAGTCTTGGTTATGTGAATACTTTGGTTATCGCTGTAGAGCATCTTGGAATTTAGATCTAGGCTCAACATGTTTTTAGTATGACAGGTATTTATTGAAATACCATCAAAATCACTTAAATAGATCATTGAAAGAGCTCCAACACGACTTCGTTGACCAATCAATCCGCGTTGATACATCTTTGATATACGAATTACATCTTATTGAGGACACTTTGTGCCGAATTATTTATCACCAGCGTCATTCTGCACCTTACGCTTACACCATGTAATAAGTAACTGATCTCTTAGTTGAGGAATTTACTAAGGTGTCGGTAAGTGCTAACAGATAAATAATCAGCATCAATTTCGGTGCAATATGTGAAAGTAGGATGAAGTGAAAAAAAGAAAATTCTTAGCAGGACTAGTGGCGCCAATTGCGTTACTTGGACTTGTTGCCTCACTGAGTGGCTTTCAAAACGCATCAGCTGATATCTCAACATCTGCAAGTGTTGGCACTGTTCCACAATGTGTCTGGGTTCTTACTGGAGTAGGCGATGCAATTCCAATGAGTCACCCATCAACTGGTCTTGGCGATACTCATCCGAAGTATGTTGGTTTAGACTTCTATCTTTCAGGATCAGGAACATCTACATCGGGTGTATTTGCTGGACCTAGCAATGCAACAACCGTGTCAGCGCTACCAGATAACTGTTCATGGTATGGCGGAAGTAATGCAGCAACATCTGGTGCTGAAGTAAACTTCAGCGTTTCAGCTACACCAACATTTACCGGTATCGATGCCACAATACCTGCAGATACTTCAATGAATTTCCCACTTGATGCATCAGCAACTTTAGGCTCGCACACAAAAGTGCTAAATGTCGTGGTAACCGGTACATGCGGAACAAACTGGAGTGGCCTAGCTAAGACTGGCGGAACTTATCCGTTTGCAACTGGAGCCATAACTACTCCTGTTGCACACCTAGCGAGCACTTTCACCACCACTCAGAGCTCTTGTACATGGGCGACTGCACTTAACACGTATGTCCCTGGGGGAGTTAGTCCGTTGCACGCTGCCGATTCTTATAACTTTACCGGACCAGCGATCACCACAACTCTGACAGCTACAGGAATTACCGCCTAAAATGAGCCATTCAACTAAACGTTCAGTAACTCTCAAAAGTCGAATTGTAGCCGGAGCGATTGCAGTTGCTGCTACTACTGGACTTATCTTCACGCTATCAGCTGCACCAGCTGCAAACGCAACAATCAGCTCTTCTGCTTCCGTTGCAACAGTCCCACTATGTGTCTGGAATATCACTGGTGTAACGGCATCTATTAGCTTGACCCATCCATCCATTTCGCCTGGCGATGCACACGTAAATTATGTAGGAAATGACTTCTACTTAACTGGCTCTCAGGCCGCACCAACCCTGGTGTACGTGGCAAAATTAGGAAACTTGGCTGCCTCAACAACTGATGAAGATAATTGCTCTTTCTATACGGCTAATGCAACCGCCCAGGCGACTTCAGGGGCCGTTATTACTCTTGCGATACCAAGTTCAACCGGGAAATTCACTGCCAAAATTACTGGAGTTGAAGATCCCGCGATGACTTTCCCACTTGATGGCGTTACACCAAGTGGCTCAACCAAACCCCAAACTCTCACGGTGACGCTTGCGCCATCTGCGTGTAAAAACAATTCGGTGACAGGTATAAGCAATAACTGGGTCACGGCGAATGGAGACATTTTTCTTAATAGTGGCTCGAGTCCTTCAACTGAAGCTTCACTCACTAAAACTTATACAACCACATCGAGTAGCTGTAGTTTCGGAACTGGGTTAGCGCTATACATTCCTGGTGGTAAGACTCCAGGGACACCTGGTGGGCTGTACACATACACCGGACCTAGCCTCGTTACGACTCTTACCGTTCCAGGCAACTAGTCCAACTTCTTGAGCGAGAGGCCAGGACTTCTAAAAGTTCTGGCCTCGATGAAGGATTTATGAAACATTTTCGTAGTCGAGTATTAGCATGCCTTGCCGTATCAATCTGTTTTCTTTTGGGGTTACCAGTTTCAACTCTCGCCTCAGCAGCAAACGGCACCTTGGGTTTAGCATTTACTAATACCGATTCAAAAGATGTATTCGTAAGCAATTTACATGGAGGGCAATCCTTATGGTTTGTCGTGGCTCCTGGTGCAAGCCAGAGCCGTGAGCTCTTAATATCAAGTAGCGGCACTGTCCCCGAACGAGTTCTTATGAGCCTAGGGTTTCTGGCCCAGACCGCTGCGCGGCAGTATCTTGACCCAAGCAAAAAAGCTGATAGTAGTGATTGGGTCTCATTCACTCCGAGTGATTTTGTCTTACAACCACACACGACGCAATCTGTAACGATGAATTTTACAATACCAAGTAATGTTCACATTGGTTCACACACTGCCTACGTTCTAGCAACCGCTGATGCAGAGTCTAAGAAAACGACTGCTCAATACAGCGTACCTCAAGCTATTGCTATTTCTCGTCCATTATTTCTGGGCGTTGGAACCAACCTTGATATGGCACCAGAGATCTTAATTCAAGATCTGCTTGGCACAAACTTTAAAGGAGTTAATTACCTTAACCTTCAAGTGAAGAACACCGGCAAGGTTCCATTTAGCTTTGCTGGAACTATCGACTTAGTTGACTCACGTTTTGGCAATAGAAAATTTTCAAATCTAAGGTTCCAAAGTGAGCCGCTGGCACCTAATCAATCCACGAGAATTTTAATCCCAAAACCGACTGGTTTTTCCCCAGGGAAATACGACGTTTCACTACAAGCAGTGCTGGGAAGCCAAGTTATAAATAAAATTTGGCTTAGTAAGTTGATTCGATTCTCTCCAATTATTCCAATATTCCAAATTTTGGTTCGGGTTGGTTTCGCGCTCTTCTTCATCATCATCATTGCTTTTTGCGTTCGTTTTCTGCGTCGTTCGGAGAAAAAAGTTGATGACAAAAAAGCAGAGGATGAAGCCCTCTCGACTCTCTTAGCGCCACCAGCGAAGAAGAAGGCACCAGCGAAGAAGAAGGC
>Ga0214164_1002183_pt1 | contig 10332 bp, 5 predicted proteins | sample TroBogepilimnion_13_FD_153003 | JGI IMG/M metagenome (GOLD analysis project Ga0214164, IMG submission 153003) | Freshwater microbial communities from Trout Bog Lake, WI - Practice 03JUN2009 epilimnion v4 | ecosystem: Environmental > Aquatic > Freshwater > Lake > Epilimnion/Euphotic zone ...
GACAGCAAGTGTAGAGAACGGCGGATCGAACCCTACCTACCAGTGGGTAAAGAACAGCGTGCCTATAGCTGGTGCCACAAATGCAGTATATGCCAGCGATAGTTTCAGTTATCCGGCAGAAGACTCGGTAGCCTGTGTAGTAACAAGCAGCCTGTTGTGCCATGCCACCGGGTTCAAATGGGTATACATACAGGTAGCCAGGGTAGGGGTGGGCTCTATTACTACTGGTGGTGTTATTACCTTATTGCCTAACCCGACCAGTGGAGACTTTGTACTGAAGGGCTCATTAGGAAATAATATTGATGAAGAAGCAACTATTCAGATTACAGACATTGTCGGGCAGGAGGTTTTGAATAAAAAAGTACTTGCCAGGAGCGGGCAATTAAATGAGCTGATTCATTTGGTCGGTGTTGCCAATGGTATGTATGTGCTGACACTACATTCTGAATCCGGCAATAAAGTTTTCCACCTGGTTGTAGAGCAATAAATGATGACTTCATTTTGCTTAAACTAAAAAAAAACTCGGCCTGATTAATATCGGCCGCTTTTTTTTGCTGCTATTATAAATGAATCAGGAAAGGCATTTATGACTAAGGTATCAGCGTAATTGACCCTGTTGAAGAATGGCTAATGCTGCTGGGTTCAGTTTTCTTTGATTCAAGCATATGAATGGGGGAATTTATCACGGATTGGTATGAAATAGTTAACAAAGAAAATTCAGATATTGCTAAGTGTTATTTTAATAAAATGTAAGCATTAATCAGTTATAGACAGTTTGTAATCAATATTATATATCTTATTCAGCAAAATGCAATCTGCATTACTTTGTAGTTTTGATCAATATAAAATTATTATTTTTGCAATCATTTCGGTTTCATTATATTGATTTAATATTTATTTTTAATTGCCAAACTTTTTTCTGACATTTGCTATACCAGCGATGGGTTAGTAAGCATAGTCCTTTCCCGACATACGAGGTATGTCGGGAACTTTTTTTTACAAAGAGTATATAGTTTTCCGTTCCATCCATTATTTAACTTCCCTTCTTCATAACCCGATCGAATTACCTGTTCAACTTATCAACTTACTTCGTATTTTGCACGTTCAAAAAAATCAACTCATGAAGCGTCTACTAATTTTGTCTTGTTTTATTATTACCTCCCTCTGTTCAAATGCGCAGGCGCAGTTAAAATTGCCAGCCCTCAGCACCAATGCAAAACTGAGCCAGGATTTTTCGGTATCAAATATTGAGATAAGCTACAGCAGGCCCTCTATGCGTGGCCGTAAAATATTCGGCCTGGGCGATTTCGTAATACCCTACGGTAAGGTTTGGCGCACCGGCGCTAATGCACCAACTAAGATAAAAATAGGCGAAGAACTGGAGATAGGTGGTAACAAAGTTAAGCCTGGTGAGTACGCCCTGTATACTATACCTGGCAAGGATAAATGGGAAATAATACTGAATACCGGAACTACCAACTGGGGTGCTGATGGTTATACAAAGGATAATGATGTGGCCCGTTTTACTATAAAGCCAACACTGCTGGATGAAAATGTTCAGTCCTTTACCATCAATATTTCAGATATTACCTTCAATACCTGCAAAATAGAACTGGAATGGGAACGAACTAAAATTACCATACCTGTAGTAGCACACAATGAAGAAACAGTTGATCTGAATATAGATAAGGCAATCAATCATCCGCAGCCACTGCCTTATTTCCAGGCGGCCAATTATTACTTTGAAAGCGACAAAAAACTGGATGTGGCCAAGGCATATATAGATAAGGCTGTAGACCAGGACCCGAAAGCATTTTATGCATGGCTGCTGAAAGCTAAAATAGAAAAGAAACTGGGTAATGATGAAGCCGCAATAGTGGCAGCTAAAAAATCGATGGAAATGGCTAAGGGAAATGCCAATGAGGCTGAATACATCAGGAACAACAACAGAATTATTGACGAGATTAAAAAGAGGCACCACAAACAAACTATAGAGTAGTACCTCTAAAAGATACCTGCACAATCCGGCATTCCTTTCATTGAGGATGCCGGATTTTTATTTCGGGTTATTCCAGTATCACAAATATCAATCGGGGTGAACTGATTATTCCGCAACTTTTAATTGGTAAGTAATTACTTTTGATAGCCGGAAGCAATAGCCGGTACTGTATTATAATGAGAAAAATTTTATTATCGCTGTTCGTTTTTTGCGGGTCGGTAGCTGCTTTCGGGCAACAGGTGCGCCCTGCAACTTCGGGTAAGATCTATGAGGAAATTGCACAATTGCAGCACCTGGTTAATGTGCTTTATGTGGCAGCCCATCCGGATGATGAAAATACCCGGTTGCTGGCATGGCTGGTAAATGACCGGCATGTGCATACTGCTTATTTTTCGCTGACGCGGGGCGATGGCGGACAGAATATTCTGGGTAGTGAGCAGGGCGATGCGCTGGGACTGATAAGGACTCATGAGCTGATGGAAGCCCGGAAGATAGATGGCGCTGAGCAGTATTTTTCGAGAGCTATTGATTTTGGTTTTTCGAAAACTTACCAGGAAACATTTAAGCATTGGCCGCAGGATCAGCTGGTGAGTGACGCGGTATGGGTGATGCGCAAATTCAGGCCTGATGTGGTAATCTGCCGGTTTCCGCCAAATACCATGGCTGGGCATGGCCAGCATGCGGCATCGGCTATTGTGGCAGCAATGGCTTTTAAAAAGGCAGGAGATAAAACGCTGTATCCTGATCAGCTGAAGACTTATGCTGCATGGCAGCCTAAAAGGTTATTGCTTAATACCTACCGGTTCGGCGACCGGAATACCACATCAGAAGACCAGTTTAAAGTATGGGTGGGTGAATACCTGCCCACCCTGGGTATGGGCAGCGGAGAACTGTCGGGGCTGAGCCGCAGTGTGCATAAAAGCCAGGGCGCAGGTACGCCCAATGTGCCCGGTGTGCAGAAAGAGTATTTCAAACTGGTGGATGGCGATACTTTAATCAACTCACTGTTTGATGGTATAGATACAACATGGGGCAGGGTGGGGCGCGGTGATATAGGTGATGACCTGAAACAGATAGAACAGAATTTTGATTTCATGCACCCAGATCTTAGCCTGCCTGCATTGCTTGCGGTAAGGCATAAAATAAAAGAGGTGACAGATGAATACTGGCGTAAAGTAAAGCTGGATGAAATAGATAAGGTAATACTGGATTGTACCGGCCTGCTGGCAGAACTGTATACTAAGCAGCCACAGGCGGTAACAGGTGCTTTGTTGCCATTTACCCTGCACATTATAGCGCGCAGCAATACCCCTGTTATATTGAGTGCTGTAAGTTGGGGCAATGGTGATACCGCAACCAATCTTATAATCCCCAATGACTCGTTGCTGACTTTTGAACATAAAATAACCATACCAGCCGATGCACGCTATACCCAGCCCTACTGGCTATCAGGGCCTCATGCCGCCAAGGATATGTTTGCTATTCCTGATGAATCAATGCTGGGTTTGCCCGAAACTCCGGATGAACTAAATGCCGCTATGAAGGTGAAAATAGGCGCTGAAGAATTTGAAATAAAAGTACCCCTGTCGTATAAGAAGCTGGACCCGGTGAAGGGGGATATAGTGGAGCAGTTGCGCATAGTGCCCGATGCTGTAGTGTCGTTTAATGCGGGCCTGCTGATACTGAAACCGGATGGCACTGTGCAGCCTGAAGTACGTATACATGCCTATAAGGACCTGAAGGATGTGAACCTGATGATAGTAACATCAAAAACCAATACTGTGCAGTTTGTGCAGCACCTGAATTTTGCTGCCGGAGATGATACCTTGATTTCGTTAAATCTGACCCAGGCAACAACTAAGAGCCAGGGCGGTGACTTTTATATTACAGCAGCCCTGACTGCTGATAATGGAAAGGGCTATAACTTATCGCAACATATTATACAGTATCCGCACCTGCCTACGCTGCAATATTTTACCGATCCTTATGCCAAGGTGCTTCAGCCCAGTTGGAAGTGCACTGCAAAAAAGATTGGCTATATAGAAGGCGCTGGAGACCTCATACCCGCAATACTGCGTCAGGCCGGGCTTGAAGTGGATATACTAAAGGACGGCGATATGACCAATGCCACCAAACTTAAAAAATATGATGCTATCATAACCGGTATACGGGCAGTGAATGTGGAGAAGAAAATGGCATCGTGGCTGCCGGTATTGTTTGAGTATGCCAAGAACGGGGGAACGCTGGTTATGCAGTATAATACGCTGCAGGATATGGCTACCACAAAGCTTGGGCCATACCCGTTTACCTTATCGGATAAGCGGGTGACTGAGGAAGATGCCCAAATAACCTTTACTGACCCAAAGGCGCGCCTGCTCAACTACCCCAATAAAATAACAGATGCTGATTTTGCCGACTGGGTGCAGGAGCGCGGATTATACTTTGCCTCGAAATGGGATGACCAGTACAAAACCTTATTCTCTATGCATGATGAAGGGGAAGACCCGTTGCTGGGTGGCACGCTTTATGCCAAAGTAGGTAAGGGCAACTTTATCTATACTTCTCTATCCTTCAGCAGGCAGGCACCTGCCGGGAATAAGGGAGCTATAAGGTTGCTGATGAATATGCTGAGTGCGGGAAAATGATTTATCTGAAGTTCAAATAATAAAAGCCCTGAACCAATAAAGTTCCGGGCTTTTAAAATATGTTTTTTATTAATTACCGCCCCTGTTCTGCATTTCACTTCTGTGCTCTCTCATTTTATCTTTTGCTTGCTGCTCATGGGCCTGGTATTTCTGGAATTGCTCGCCGGTTAATACATTTTTCAGGTCGGCATCCCGGCTTGCTGCGATATTTTGCATAGCCGACCTTCTGTCTTCGCCGGCAGCTGAATTTCTTGCCGCATCCATCTCCTGGGCGTGTTTAAAGATTATGTCATACACTTTCTTGTTTTGGTCTTCATTTATGCCAAGATTCTTCTGCATCCACTGAGTCTGGTTCTGGGCTCTTTCCTGAGGAGAGCGTTGTGGCATCTGTTGCGCAGAAGCTATAACAGAACTGAATACTACGGCTATAAACGCTATACTTTTTACGAGGTTTTTCATTTTAATAAAATTGGTTTTGAAAATGGTTTGTAGTAGGACAGATAGGCGGATTAATAGTTTAATGGCCAATTTCTTTAGTAAGGATTTAATCCCAAAATTATCATTCCTTTTCAGGCAATGTTACTAAGTTAAGGATTTTATCAAAAATGGTATCTCCGCCTTTCAGGCCTAAACAACTATTTATCTATACGATTGCCTTCACCCCTCGCTGATATATGATAGCCCATCAGGCCTTTATTATATATCAGGAGATTGTGTTTTTTCAATTTCCATACGAACAATTAAACGTTGAAACGGTAATGACGCATTGGTTTTACATCTTTCCCGCGGTTGAAACCGTGGGCTATGTTTGTGTCAGGCGTGGATATGAGCTATAATTAAGTATTTCGGAGAGCGCTGCCACTGCCATAACGAAGAGTTAGATTCTGTTGAAGATCAGTATGGAAGATTGGTGATTTATTGGGTAGGGGGTAATGTTTTGAAAACGGAGAGAAACTCTATGGTATCGTTGGCAGAATGGATGCAGGTAGGGCAAGATTTCACCTCTCTACATAATCTATTTTTTCTATAGCAATCCTAACTTGAAATTTGCCATAGCCACTGAAGCTTCGTAGCATTTCAAAAGCATGGACAAATACTCCTTTCTTTCAGCATAAAAAAAGCCCCGGAAATAAATCCGGGGCCGGGAAATTGATAATTTGCAATATTATAATTTAGCAGCAGTAGCTTCTGTTTTTACCGGAAGACTTGCCTGACGAACATCTTTGCTGTGCAGGTGTGCAATGGTTGGTGCGATAACCAGGGCTACGATGGACATCAGCTTGATGAGGATGTTCATTGACGGACCGGAGGTATCTTTAAAAGGATCACCTACAGTATCGCCGGTTACTGATGCTTTGTGCGGTTCTGATTTTTTATAGTACATCTCACCGTTTATTTCCACTCCTTTTTCGAATGATTTCTTGGCATTGTCCCAGGCGCCACCGGCATTGTTCTGGAACATACCCATAAGTACACCACTCACTGTAGCGCCTGCAAGGAAACCTCCCAGTACTTCAGGGCCTAATACAAAACCAATAATTAACGGAGAAACAATGGTGATAGCACCAGGGAGTACCATTTTCTTCAGTGATGCATTGGTGGAGATGGCTACGCATTTGTCGTATTCCGGTTTGCCGGTCCCTTCCATAATACCGGGAATGGTGCGGAACTGGCGGCGTACTTCTTCTACCATCGCCATAGCTGCTTCGCCTACTGCGCGTATGGCCAGTGATGAGAAGATGAATGGTATCATGCCACCCACAAACAAACCTGCCAATACATCGGCATGGTAGATATTGATTGCATTATGGAGGTCGAAGCCGTTCTTTTCAACCACGCCCACATAGGCTGCAAATAAAGCCAGAGAAGTAAGGGCCGCTGATGCGATAGCGAAACCTTTACCGGTAGCCGCGGTAGTATTGCCCACAGCATCGAGGATATCGGTTTTTTCGCGCACATCTTTTGGCAGTTCGCTCATTTCGGCAATACCACCGGCATTATCAGCTATTGGTCCGAATGCATCGATAGCAAGCTGCATAGCTGTAGTAGCCATCATACCGGCTGCGGCTATAGCCACACCATAAAGGCCTGCACAGGCATGAGCGCCATAAATACCACCTGCCAGCACCAGGATAGGGAGAAATGTACTTTCCATACCCACAGCCAGGCCGCCGATAATGTTTGTAGCGCTGCCAGTAGATGACTGCCGGATGATACTGAGCACCGGGCGCTTGCCCATTGCGGTATAGTATTCGGTGATCATACTCATTAAAGTACCTACACCCAGGCCTACCATAATAGCGCCAATTACACCGTTTTTAGTAAATGATATATCCCTGAGCGTCATTGTGTCGGGCAGCAGATAATTAACGAGGAAGTAAGCTACAATGGCTGTAAGTACTATTGAACCCCAGTTGCCCATATTCAGTGCATTCTGCACTGCTTTGGTACTCAAACCAGCACTCTCGGATATCCTTACAAATAATGTGCCTATCATAGACAATACAATACCGGTACCAGCTATGAGCATGGGTAACAGTATGGGTGCAAAACCATTGAACTGGTCGAGAGAAACAGTTTCCTGGCCCAGAACCATAGTAGCCAGAACTGTGGCTACATAAGAACCGAAAAGGTCCGCGCCCATACCTGCCACATCGCCCACGTTATCACCTACGTTGTCGGCAATGGTAGCGGGGTTGCGGGGGTCATCTTCAGGAATGCCAGCTTCTACTTTACCCACAAGGTCGGCACCTACATCGGCAGCCTTAGTATATATACCGCCACCCACACGGGCAAAAAGCGCAATGCTCTCAGCGCCAAGGGAGAATCCGGTTAAAACTTCGATAGCCAGTTTCACATTATCTCCGTTTGCAACGCCTGTTGTGGCAGTAAATACACCCGGTGCAAATACATGCAGCAGGATAATAAACAAACCGCCAAGGCCTAAAACCGCAAGTCCGGCAACACCGAGGCCCATTACAGATCCGCCACCGAAGGAAACAGCGAGCGCCTTACTGAGGCTGGTGCGTGCAGCATGAGCCGTGCGCACATTGGCCTTGGTAGCAATGCGCATACCTATAAAACCGGCCAATGCACTGAAAAATGCACCAATTATAAATGCAACTGCAATAAGCCAGCTGGAACTGCCATAACCCATAACTGCCAGCAATAAACCAGCAATAATCACAAAATAAGCCAGTACCTTATACTCGGCTTTAAGGAAAGCCATAGCGCCTTCGGCTATATATTGGGCAATTTCTTTCATCCGGTCGTTTCCGGCTTCCTGCTTAGTGACCCAGGCACTCTTAATAAATGTGTACAGTAACGCCAGAATACCAAATGCAGGTACGAGGTAAAAAAGATTCATAATTAATTTTTAATGTTTTAATGGAAAGTGTGCAAAGATAGTTGTTTGATTGGTAAAAACACAAAGCCTTCATTAGGTTTTCTTACTTTTCTTAGCACGATAATACTTTATTTATATTGATTGCTCCGTTTGAATAAATAAGGCCTGTTCTGTGTCCGCGAAGCACAAGGGTTTATGTCTGGTTTTAAATTGTTATCTTGTTTGGTGCATCCGGAGGTACTATTCTAAGAAGGTGATAAAAACTGATAGCAATGAATATATTACACCGTTTCTGTCGAAAAAATATTTATATCGGAATTAGGTTCCTTAAGAATTGCATTTCTGCGAAAAATTAATGTTATATTTGGGCAAATGTTCAGTATGAGATCAAAGTTGTCCCTTTTCCTGTTGTTTATGGTGCTGTTTTCTGTTGCTGCCCGGTCGCAGTTGTTACAGAAAATTTATACAATTGCAGGTAATGGTATTCAGGGTTTTGGGGGTGATGGCAGTAATGCCTCAGGCGCCATGCTGTTTGGCCCGATAGATGTAGCCCTTGACGGTTCGGGAGGCATGTATATTTCAGATCATTTAAATTACCGGGTACGTAAAGTTAATGCCGGCGGTCTTATAACCACCATTGCCGGAAATGGCTTTCAGGGTAATTCCGGTAACGGAACAATAGGCACATCGGCAGAACTGGTACCAAGAGGGGTAGCTGTTGATAAAACAGGGAATCTTTATATATCGGATGATGCTTCAAGTGTAATACGTAAAGTGAATTCTACAGGCATAATTTCTCAATATGCAGGTAGCCCTGGTGGTATTCCCGGCCCATTTGGTGATGGTGGCCCGGCTTCTGCTGCCTGGTTTCGTTGTCCTGAAGGTATATGCTTTGATGCCAGTGGTAATTTATTTATTGCTGATATGGGCAACCATGTTATCCGGAAAGTTAATACTTCAGGAATGATCAGTACGGTTGCCGGAACCTATACCATTGGTTTTGCGGGAAATAATACTTCTGCTACTACTGCAGAACTGGATTCACCTTATGCAGTTGCTGTGGACAAGAGCGGTAATATATATATAGCCGATTATGGCAATAATGTTATCCGGAGGGTAGATCATGTAACCGATACCATGTCCGTTTTTATAGGTACTCAGGGTGTTCATGGTTATTCCGGCGACGGTGGCTGGGCAGGGGATGCTAAAATTAACGGCCCCAGGGGTTTAGCTGTAGATTCATCGGGTAATGTTTATTTTTCAGATGCCAACAATAATGTTATCCGAATGGTCAATATCACCTCAGGTAATATTTCCACTATCGTCGGTAATGGCACTTATGGGTTTGGAGGCGATGAAGGGCTGGCTATAGGCGCCAACTTATTTAACCCTTATGGTATTGCTATTGACGGGAGCGGCAGTATTTATATAACCGATGCCAACAATGAAAGAGTGCGAAAAACCTATTATGGTACTGCCGGAGTGCAAAATACGACCAGCAATAGCAAGATTGAGGTTTATCCTAATCCAACCGGAAATTCTGTTACTGTTTCCGGCCTGGAACTATCTGATAAATTGTGTATTTATGACGCTGCAGGCAGGCCGGTAACTGAAATGATACCTGTTGCTGGAAGTGCACAAACTATAAATACCAGCAGCCTCGCAACTGGCATTTATTTGCTTAGGGCAACCAATGCTACAGGCGCCAATAAATTTGAAACTAAGTTGGTGAAGCTATAATTATAGTTAGTTAAATATTATTAATAAACCTGCTGGAATTTCAGGCAGGTTTTTCATTTTCTGGAAATATAAAACATCTAATGGTCAGCTGCACCGACGTTACAATTGAGCTATAGCTATGGACTAAAAGGATATTTTGTTCACCTAACTGATTTGATTTTTATAGACGGGTATAATTGGATTAAGTTCTATTTTTACTCAATAAATGTAAATCATGAAGGAATTAATGCTGCAATATGCCCGGTACAATATGTGGGCAAACAAATGCCTCATGGATGTAATGACGCCACTCACTGAGCCGCAAATTGACCAGGTTGTTATAAGCAGCTTTCCTTCTGTTCGAAAAACCGTTATACACACATGGTCTGCCGAAAAGATATGGCTGCAGCGGCTTGAACTGGTACTTCATCCGGTATGGCATGCGGCAGAATTCAAGGGTTCTTTTGTGGAGGCATGCTGCAATTGGGTGCAATCATCTGCTTTGCTTGCCGGATATGCTGAAAACCTCCCCGAAGGCAGAATGCAGGAATATATCCATTACCATGACCTTCGAAACAACCCTCATGCCACGCAGGTTGCTGATATGCTGCAGCATGTGTTCA
>Ga0214164_1002185_pt1 | contig 10327 bp, 6 predicted proteins | sample TroBogepilimnion_13_FD_153003 | JGI IMG/M metagenome (GOLD analysis project Ga0214164, IMG submission 153003) | Freshwater microbial communities from Trout Bog Lake, WI - Practice 03JUN2009 epilimnion v4 | ecosystem: Environmental > Aquatic > Freshwater > Lake > Epilimnion/Euphotic zone ...
AGGTTTCCATACCTTATTGTTTACGAAATATTTGATGACCAGATAGTTGTCTACAGCGTATTTATGGCAAAGCGAAGCCCATCCAGAAAAAGAACTAAGTAGTTATTCCTGCCTCAAATCATCTCCCACCAACTAATGCGGCTTTATTGTAAGAGAAAAACTGACGAAATCCCAGAGAAAATGACTGATAATGGGGATGGCTATGTTGCGATATTTCCAATAATAAACGCTCAATACCCCGCCAAATACCATAGGGAATACCATATTGATTATAGTACCGTAACCAAAATGTAGTAGCCCGAAAAGGATGGAAGAAACTACAATAGCTTTATTTTCATTTTGCAAAATAAAATCGAGCCTCGAAAATATATATCCTCTAAAAATGAGTTCTTCTGTTACGGCTGCCGTAAATGAAGTATAAAATAGGAGTGGGCGGTTGGCTTGTAGTATCCTTTTTATCTCAATAGCCCTTGGGCTTTCTTTCATTAAACCAAATAGGTTCAAAAACAATACTATCGGAATCATCAATGCCAACGTAACAGCCAATATCGCAGAAATTTGTTTTATGTGCTTCCACAAGTCATATTGAATTTCTGTATAAGCTAGTATCCCCCATTTCTCTATCAAAGCACAATACCCATAATTAAATAATTGTGCTACCCATAAAAAGGTTTCCGAAATAAAAATGTAAGTTCGATTCAATTCGTTGGATCCCGTTAGTTTAAGTACAATTTGATGCCCATAGAGTAGCATTAAAATCAGAACTAACAGGATGAGGATTATTCCAATTGTATTCTGTCTTTTAATCCTTAAATAGATATTTCCTTTCAAAGAATTTTGAATTGATTGGTTACAAAGATGCATATTTAAAGTATTGGAATAATAGGTGTATCTACTAAAATTTCTTTTCGGCCCCCACCATACAAATAACCGTCCGAATACAAGTAGTAGAACGAAAGAAAACCTATCCATTCCCACAAGAATCCCTCCCACAAAAGATAGCTGCGTATATTTGCGGCTATGACAGATACGGCTAGCAATAAAAAGGTTCGGGTACGGTTTGCGCCATCGCCTACGGGTGGCTTGCACCTCGGTGGTGTGCGTACGGTGTTGTTTAATTATCTATTTGCCAAACAACATGGCGGTGATTTCATAGTGCGGATTGAGGATACAGACCAGACGAGGTTTGTGGAGGGCGCAGAGGATTATATCTTCGAAACCCTTGCGTGGTGTGGGTTGGTGCCGGATGAGAGTCCGTTGCATGGTGGCCCTTTTGCTCCTTACAGACAGAGCGAACGCAAGGCGATGTACAAGGAATTTGCTGACAGACTACTTGCTGAAGGAAAGGCTTACTATGCTTTTGACTCGGCTGAGGAACTGGATGCAAAGCGAAAAGAAATTAATAACTTTCAGTATAGTCATGCCACCAGAGGCATGATGAAGAACTCGCTGACGCTGACGATTGATGAAACAGAACACCTACTTAGTTCTGGTGCGCCTTATGTAATCAGGATATTATTGCCTGAGAACCAAGAGGTGACATTTAATGACCTGATTAGAGGAGAGATTACTTTTAATACCAATCAGGTGGATGATAAAGTGTTGCTGAAGGCAGATGGAATGCCTACTTATCACCTGGCGGTGGTGGTGGACGACTATAAAATGCAGATTACACATGCTTTCCGTGGCGAAGAATGGTTGCCATCGGCACCGGTGCACGTGTTGCTTTGGAAATACCTTTTTGGGTTGGAAAATATGCCGCAATGGGCACATCTTCCCTTGATTTTGAAGCCCGATGGCAATGGTAAACTAAGCAAAAGAGATGGCGACAGGCTCGGCTTTCCGACGTTTGCCTTGGATTGGGTTGATCCTAAAACCAAGGAAGTAACCATTGGTTTCCGGGAGCGTGGTTTTCTGCCTGAGGCCTTTGTGAATATGTTGGCTGCCCTTGGATGGAACGATGGAACGGGACAAGAAGTGTTCTCTCTGGAAGAACTGGTAGCGAAATTCAGTATTGACCGCGTGCACAAGGGCGGTGCTAAGTTTGACTATGAGAAGGCGAAATGGTATAACCAGGAATGGCTGAAACACCTGCCTGTGGAACGATACGCCGGATTGGTGAAGGCATTGTTTGAGAAACAGAATATAGCGATTGAAGACAATAAGGGGTTCGAAAGGGTATTGGAACTGATAAAGGAACGCTGTGTGCTGCTGAATGATTTTGTGGAGCAAGGCAGTTTCTTCTTCAAGCAGCCGGAGACGATAGACATTGCTTCTATTCAACCCAAATGGGACGAGAAGAAGAACCTTTTCTTTGTAGAATTACTGCGCGCACTTGAGTTAAGTACGCTTTGGGAAGCCGCTGACTTAGAGAAGGAGTTCAAGGAATCGGCCGCTGCCCACCAGCTAAAGCCCGGTGAACTGATGCTGCCATTCAGAATTATGTTGGTAGGGGGTAAGTTCGGTCCCGGTGTGTTCGAGATAGCCGAGATATTGGGTAAGGCTGAAACCGTGAGCAGAATAAAGAAAGTTTTGGGTATGCTGGAATAAAACAAGAAAGCCACAGAGATAAATTAACTCCAAACAGGCTTTAATGGCAAGGAAAAAGAAATAAACACATAGAAACATAGGGACATAGCACACATAGCCTTGAGGCTTAATCTATCTGAGCTATGTATCTATGTTTCTATGTGTTAAATTAAAAATTATTATTCTTCAAGTAATGATGTGATAATTGTTTATTTCCTCTGTGGCTTTCTTTCACTCATAACTCATCATTCATAACTCATAACTATCTTCCTATCCGTATAGTTCTAAGTGAATATCTTTTTTGTCGTAGCCTAGTTGCACCAGTTTATCCTTTGCATCATCCACCATATTCTTCCATCCACACAAGTAAAAGTTGGCAGGCGCCAGTTCTCCGTTGCTTGCAGCCTTAATAAGCTGCTCATACACCCCATGTACATAACCCGAAAAACTACCTTCCGGCACATCGGCTACCCGTGAGTAGGTAGGATAAAAGTGAAAGTTGGGTTCATCCTTCTCCAGTTGTTTCAACTCTTTGATGTACAAGCCATCTTCCAGGTGACGGCAGCCAAAAATGATATTAATCTTCTTATGGGGCACTTTGTGTGCGTGAATATATTGCGCCATCGAACGGAAAGGGGCAATACCTGTTCCGGTGCAGATGAGGTACAAGTCTTTGTCCAGCGTTTCGGGCAGTGTAAACTTGCCAATAGGTCCACGCAGCATCACTTCCATCCCCACATGTCCTTCTCTGAACAGATAGCTTGTTCCGGCACCACCTTCCAAGCGTACAATAACCAGTTCAATCACATTCGTACCATCGGGAGGAGAGGCGATGGAATAGCTACGCCATCTTTTGTGCTTTTCCTCGTGTATGGGGAGGTCGAGGGTTACAAACTGTCCCGCAATAAAATCAAAACTTTCCAGCTCTGGTATTTCAATCCAGAAACGTTTCGTGTTGGGGGTTTCATCCGCTATTTTAATCATTTTTCCAATACGCCAAGGCTCTTGCATAACAATCGTTTCGGCTAAAGTAATACTAATATTTTAATGGGAGAAGTAATAGTTTCAGCAGGTATAAAAATGATGTTTTTAACTAACAAGCAGCTTTCAAATTGTCAGGCTTAAAATCAGTTTGTTTTACTAAATATGAAAAAAAGTTTAACGGAAACTTAAATAACAAAAAAAGTTTCCATAGTTTCGCCGCAGATTATTGAAGATATGGAGATAGGAGAACGGATAGTACAGAAGGCACACGAATTGTTTATGCGATATGGCATTCGTAGCATCAGTATGGATGAGATAGCCAAGGAGTTGGGCATTTCGAAAAAGACTATTTATCATTCATACAAAGACAAAGAGGCACTGGTGGATGGGGTGCTGGACATAGAGATTAATAGGATGGAGTGTGACTGCTCGCAAACCAAACAGGAAGCAGAGAATGCAGTACACGAACTGTTTCTGGCACTAGACATTATGGAAGAACTGTTTGCAGGATTTAATCCCTCAATACTATTCGACCTGGAAAAATACCATCCAAAAGCGTTTACAAAGTTTACTGAACATCACAATGCCTACCTGTACGAGACGATAAAAGAGAATCTGGAGAAAGGAATAGAAGAAGGGAATTACAGACAGGAAATAGATGTGGACATCATCACAAAGTTTAGGATTGGTAGTATGTTTCTCATCTTTAACCTGAACTACTTTCCGCATGGAAGCTACCCTTTATCAAGGCTTTGCGTAGAGATAACCGATAATTTTTTGCATGGATTGGTTACACCGAAGGGACAAGAACTGATTGATAAATATAAACAAGAAAGAAAAAAATAAACAATATGATAAGACACAAACACTTAATGGCAGTGATGCTCTATGTTGTTTTGTTGGTTGTTTCCAAGGCATCTGCACAGTTGCCTGCCACCAACACGCATAGTTTTACACTGCAAGAGGCAGTAGATTATGCCAAAAAGAACAACACACAGGTAAAGAATGCATTGCTGAACCTGCAAATTCAACGTCAGGAAAATAGAGGGATAACGGCAGCTGCTTTGCCATCCCTATCTGGAAATATCGGATATACGCAATATTTCAACTTTCCTACACAGGTTATCCCTGCTGGTTCTTTTAAGGATCAAACAGTTGACGATCCAGTTAACTTTGGATTGAACTATGCTGCAAGCGGTGGTTTGCAATTACAACAGCTTCTTTTTGATGGACAAGTATTTGTGGGACTACAAGCAAGAAAAGCTTCCTTAGATTTTCAATCGAAAAATGTTGAAGTAACCGAAGAAGCCATTAAGGTTAATGTAGAGAAAGTCTATTATCAGCTGGTGGTGAGTAAAACACAAGTGAAACTACTGGATGCCAACATTGCAAGGCTTGAAAAACTGGAACACGACAGCAAAGAGCTGTACAAGAATGGCTTTGCAGAGAAGCTGGACGTTGATAAAGTAAACGTGCAACTGACTAACCTGAAAACACAGAAGATAAGTGTGCTGAATAGCATCAACATTGGTTACGTTGGATTGAAGACATTGATGGGAGTGCCTGTGAAAGACGAAGTGCAACTGACTGATACACTGAGCGAAGCAGAAATAAAGGACGGTATCCTGCAAGATGCACCTTATCAGTACAGCGATAGAAAGGAATTTCAGTATGCGCTATTGGGTAAGAAACTGAATGAATACAATATCAAAAGATACCAGCTTTCTTACCTGCCGACTGTGGCTTTGAGTGGAACTTATGCAAAGCAAGCGTACAGGCATGAGTTTAATTTCTTTGGTAAGGGCGACTGGTATCCGGCATCATGGGTATCTCTGAATATTTCGGTGCCACTATTTGATGGTTTTGCCAAAGATGCCAAAGTGAAACAATCTAAACTGGAACTACAGCAAACAGAAAACAACATAGATAACCTGAAACTTAACATTGATGCTGAAGTAGAACAAGCTACACTAAACTTTAAATCGGCAATTGCTACCATCGACTCCCAGAAGAAGAACATGGAACTGGCTGAGGCGGTCTATAATCAGACAAAAAAGAAATATGAGGTAGGTACAGGAAGCAATACAGAGATTAACGCTGCCGAAACAGACCTTGTTACTGCACAGACTAATTACATCAACGCATTGTACAATGCTATCATTGCCAAAGTAGATTATAAAAAGGCAATTGGGAAACTATAAGCATCAGGCGTAAGGAGTAAGGGATAAGTCGTAAGTAAGATATAAGAGCGAAAAGTTATTCTTTTCATTTAAATCACTTTAATCACAAATAAATAACTAACATGAAACAAATTAAAAGAGCAATACTGATACTGTCAGTAATAACAATGGCGGCTTGCGGTGGAAACAAGACCGGGGATGCAGCCATCAAAGAAAAGAAAGACCAGTTGGCTAAGCTAAAAGACCAACAGACCGACATTACAAAAAAGATTGCAGGACTAGAAGCTGAAATTGCCAAATTAGATCCTTCTTCTGTTCAAGCAGAGAAGGCAAAACTGGTAACGTTAAGCACTATTGCACCACAGGAGTTTAGTCATTTTATTGATTTGGAGGGAAAAATAGAAGCAGTCAATATTTCTTATGTAACGCCTAAAAATGGTGGTGGACAAGTGAAAGCCTTGTTTGTAAAGAAAGGTGATGTTGTGAAGAAAGGACAGTTATTGCTTCAATTGGATAATACCATTGCCCAACAAAGCTACACTGCCGCCGAAAATGGGCTGAAGACCTTGCGCACCCAACTGGATTTCGCCAAAACAATCTACAAGAAACAGAAGGCTTTATGGGCTGAAAATATTGGCACAGAAGTACAATTACTTACCGCAAAAAACAATGTAGATAACCTGCAAACACAATTAACGACATCAGAGGCACAAGTAAAAATTTACAAGGATCAATTGGAATTTGCAAATGTTTATGCCGATGTAAGCGGTATCGCGGATGACGTAAATGTACGAGTAGGGGAAGCTTTTGTGGGTATGGCTGGTACATTGGCACAGATAAAGATTGTGAATGCAAGTGACTTGAAAGTTACGGTTAATATTCCTGAAAACTACCTGAATAAAGTTCATGTAGGAAGCCGTATCAAAGTAAATCTTCCCGACATAAAGAAAACAATAGAGGCTACCGTAACAGTGGCAAGCAGCCTGATAGATGCCAGCAGCAGAAGCTTTTATGTAGAAGCTAAGATTCCTGCTGATAAAGACTTTCACCCAAATCAGATTGCTTTGGTAAATATTCAGGATTATACAAATCCAAAAGCGATTACTGTTCCAATCAACACCTTGCAAAGTGACGAGAAAGGTAAGTATGTGATGGTGGCTGTGCAAGAAGGTAACAGACTTGTTGCAAAGAAAAAAACTGTAACTATTGGTGAATTGTATGGAGATAGTCTTGAAATAAAGAGTGGATTGGTTGTTGGTGATGTGATAGTAACTGAAGGATACCAAGGATTGTATGAGAACCAATTGCTAACAATCAAATAAGTATTTGTTGGCAACTAAAAACATTAATATATGAGTGTATTAGAAAACATAAAGGACAAATTCAAAGAGTTTGGACCTACAACTTGGAGTATCAACAACAAGACTCCCATCTATTTCTTAATCCTGGTTGTCTCGTTATGGGGAATGTTTCAGTTTGCAACGCTTCCCAAAGAGCAGTTTCCAGATATCGTGATTCCTACCATTTATGTACAGACCATCTACGTAGGTAATTCACCAAAGGATATAGAAAACTTAGTTACCCGTCCTATCGAGAAACAGATTAAGGGCATCACAGGTGCTAAAATCAAGAAGTTTACCAGTACTTCACAACAAGATTACAGCGCCATAATGGTGGAGTTTGACACCGATGTAAAGACTGATGTGGCATTACAGAAGGTAAAGGATGCGATGGATAAAGCAAAGCAAGATTTACCTACCGACCTTACCCAAGAACCTACTGCATTGGAAGTTAGCTTTAGCGAACAGCCAATTATGTATGTGAACTTGAGTGGCGATTATGATTTGGTTAAGCTGAAAAAATATGCTGATGACCTGAAAGATAAGCTGGAAGACCTTCCACAGATAACCCGTGTAGATATTGTTGGTGCGCCTGAAAGGGAGTTTCAAATTAATGTAGATAACTACCGTATGCAAAGTGCAGGTGTAACTTTTGATGACATCAGCAACGCAGTACAAAGGGAGAATCTGGACATCTCTGGTGGCTTATTGGATGTAGGCACCATGAAACGTAACCTTCAGTTGAAGGGACAATTAAAAACCGCAGGAGACATTTCTCAGATTATCATTCGCAATACTTCTGGTAGCCCGATTTATTTGAAAGATATAGCCGAAATAAAAGATACGACAAAGGAGAAAGAAAGCTATGCCCGATTGGATGGAAAGAATGTTGTTACCTTAAATATCATTAAGCGTAGTGGTGAAAACCTGATTGAAACAAGTGATGGCGTAAAGAAAATAGTAGAAGAAAGCAGAGAGGTATTGTATCCTAAGAACCTTAATGCAGTTATAACAGGGGATTTGAGTATCAAAACAAGAACTTCTTTCAATGATCTGGTAAACTCAATCATCATCGGATTTATCTTAGTATTGATTATCCTGATGTTCTTTATGGGCGTTACCAATGCCTTCTTTGTGGCGCTATCAGTGCCTCTGAGTATGTTCGTAGCGTTTGTGTTCTTGCCCGGAGCGGACCTAATAGTAGGCACACACGTTACCCTAAACTTCATTGTTCTTTTTGCTCTACTCTTCGGACTAGGTATTATTGTGGATGACGCCATTGTGGTAATAGAAAATACCCACCGCATATTCGTGGAAGGCAAAGGGAAAATATCTTCAGCAATTGCCGCACGTATGGCAGCTGGGGAAGTATTTGTTCCGGTTTTGGCAGGTACACTTACCACCCTTGCACCATTCTTTCCGTTGTTGTTCTGGCCAGGTATTATTGGTAAATTCATGGTTTACTTACCAACCATGTTGATTTTTACTTTGGCGGCTTCGTTGTTAGTAGCATTTATCATGAATCCTGTTTTTGCAGTGGACTTTATGAATCATGCCGATGACGAAGATATTAAGGATAAACACAAACTATTTAAGAAGCCTGTATTTTGGATTGTTCTTGTAGCAGGAATTATTCTGGATATAATAGGTGCATCTTTCTTGGGTAACCTACTTATTTTCTTCTTGCTGTTGATGATCCTAAACAGATATGTTTTGGATGATGCCATTCATGCTTTCCAGAACAGGGCGTTACCTTGGATAATGAACCATTATGAATCCTTACTTCGTTGGGCATTAGATGGTTGGAAACCAGTTTATCTTCTTTTAGGAACGATTGGGTTGTTCTTTGTTTCATTGTTCATCTTTATCGGAAGCGTAAAGTCGGGGCATATACCTATTACTTTCTTCCCCAAAGGAGATCCCAATCAGATATATGTTTATCTGAAACTTCCTGTAGGAACAAGTGTAGAATATACCGACAGTGTTACGAGGGTATTGGAAGGCAGGGTAGATAAGGTTTTGGGAACTGATAATGGCAAGAAAAATCCTGTAGTAGAAAGCGTTATTACCAATGTTGCTTTGGGGGCTAACGATCCTAGTAGTGGCGATAGAAGTACCCGTAGTGAATTAGGTAGGATTCAGGTTTCATTCGTTGAATTTGAAAAGAGAAATGGTGTAGGTACCAGACCATATATGGACTCTATCCGAGCTCACATGAAAGGAATTCCGGGTGCGCAGATTACGGTTGACCAAGAAAGTGGAGGTCCACCAACAGATCCTCCAGTGAATATTGAAATATCCAGTGAAGATTTTGATGCTTTAATCAAGACGTCAGTATCTCTTAAGAATTATCTTGATTCTATTCAGGTGCCAGGTGTAGAAGAATTGAAGATGGATGTTGATTTGAACAATCCAGAAATAACCCTTCATGTAAATCGTCAACGCGCATTGATTGAAGGAGTTTCTACCGCACAGATTGGTCTCGCTATCAGGACTGCTTTATTTGGTAAGGAAGTTTCTAAGATCAAGGAAGGAAAGGATGAATATAAAATTCAGCTACGTAACAACGAACTTCAACGTCAGAACTTAACCGAGTTGCTGAATATGAAGATATACTTCCGTGACTTTGCTTCGGGTGGAGCTATTAAAAATATCCCTATCAGTTCTTTAGTTACTATTGAACCCTCCAGCACGTTGGGTAGTGTGAAGCGTAAGAACGAAAAGCGTGTGATTAGCCTTGTATCAAACGTTTTAACGACAAAAGGATACAATGCCACTGCGGTAAACCAAGTTCTAAAGGGATATATAGACAACTTTAAGGGTGCTCAAGATGGCGTAACCATCAAGCAAACCGGTGAAGGGGAACAACAGGCAGAAACAGGTGCGTTCCTTGGTAAGGCATTGGTTATTGCACTTGCTAGCATCCTGTTCATATTGGTATTACAGTTTAATAGCGTAAGTAAACCAGTTATCATTTTGTCTGAAATTATCTTTAGTGTAATTGGTGTGTTCCTTGGATTTGCAGCTACTGGAATGGAGGTTTCGGTATTAATGACAGGGTTAGGTATTGTGGGGCTTGCCGGTATTGTGGTTAAGAATGGTATCTTGGTTATTGAATTCACTGACGAGCTTAGAGCACGTGGATTAAAAACAAGAGAAGCGTTGGTGCAGGCAGGTAAAACGCGTATCATTCCCGTATTGCTTACTGCTGTTGCAGCGATACTCGGCTTTATTCCAATTGCCGTAGGCTTCAATATCAACTTCATTACTTTGTTTAGCGAGTTGAAACCACAC
>Ga0214164_1002189_pt1 | contig 10317 bp, 10 predicted proteins | sample TroBogepilimnion_13_FD_153003 | JGI IMG/M metagenome (GOLD analysis project Ga0214164, IMG submission 153003) | Freshwater microbial communities from Trout Bog Lake, WI - Practice 03JUN2009 epilimnion v4 | ecosystem: Environmental > Aquatic > Freshwater > Lake > Epilimnion/Euphotic zone ...
TTATATATCTTTTCCCAACTTTTATATATAAATCTCTGGCTTTTATATATCTCCGTCCAAGATTTATATATGTTTTCTCAATTTTTATATATAAATCTCTGGCTTTTATATATCTCCGTCTAAGATTTATATATGTTTATCCAACTTTTATATATAAACGTGAAACTTTTTGGTATTAATGTAGATAAGCGGATTGGGTGCAGATTGTTGCATAGCCATCGACATTAAAATGGGACATTCAATCCAACTTAAACTCGCAGATCAACCCCAACTCACGTTAAACTATTTTCCTTTATTCCTAAGGCCAAGCATACCCAGCCTGCAATAAACAGCAAACCGCCTATTGGTGTGAGGAAGACAATCCAGTTGAGTCCCGCAACGGCATAAATAGTTTTGAAGGTATAGATATACAACGACCCACTGAATAACCCAATGCCGAGTAAAAACAAGACTCCTGTTGCTCGGATAAGTTTGTTGGGATAGGTCTTGAAGAGCACTGCCACCAATGCCAATGCAAAAACATGATAAAACTGATACTGTACCCCCTTGTTGAAAATGGTAATCGTTTGCTCGTCGGCAATGTTTTTCAACCCATGGGCAGCAAATGCGCCAAGCATTACCGATAATGCACCCAAGAAAGCCGCTGTTTTAAGATAAATTTTATGCACGAATTGTTATTTTGAATTATGAATTTTAAAATTTGAGTTATGTCTTATAATATAACATTCAACATTTAAAACTTAAAATATTGCCTATGCCTTCTCTTCTAATAGCTTAATAAAATCCTTCTCTTTCATAGCCGAATACGCAACTGCATGTTTTGCCTGACTATAAAATGGCGCACGCTCTGTTAACTTCTTAGCCAGGAAAACACCTAGATTATCATCGGAGAGTTCGCTTATGAGTGGACGATGTGCTTTTTCCGGTTTCAATCTTTCTACCAATACATCAATCGGTTCATTCAGCCAAACGGTGATGCCATTTTCATTCATCCATTCTATGTTGTTATGAAAACAAGGCGTACCACCACCTGTTGCCAACACAAAATCTTTCTTCTCTCCAAACCAACGCAATATTGTAGCTTCCAACTTGCGAAAATACGCCTCTCCCTCTTCCTCAAATATTTCAGAGATAGTTAAATCTTCCGTCATTTCAATCAGATTGTCCAAGTCATACGCTCGCAACTTCAACTTCTTTGCAATCTTTTTGGCGCAATAACTTTTTCCGCTGCCCATCATTCCAATTAAGAATATCTTCATTTATTAACGTTTAATAATTAACTTTCAGTGATTAATGTTTATATTTCATTAATCCTAACTACTAATAACTACCCTGTGTTTTGTGTCAACCAGATGTAGGAGAAATGAGGTAAGGAATTTATTACAGCTGGGTAGACACATAATTACTTATTTACAATATTTTTCTATGTAACTCTTCGCCGTCGGTTCACCAAGTTCTTTTGCCTTTTTAAAGTCTATGCAAGCATCTTCTTTTCGGTTTAACGAATATTCATAAAATCCTCTATAAATATATGCTTTCTTAAAATCAGTATTTAATTCTATTGCCTTATTCATATCGTTAATGGCATTTTCATACTCTTTAATTTCACCGTAAGCTACTCCTCTATAATAGTAACCATCTATATTGTCTTTATCTAATTCTAGCACCTTTGTATAGTCTCTTATTGCACCATTCACATCGCCAACATTATGTTTGAATGATCCTCTATTAAAATATGCATAATATAAATTTGGCTGTAGCTTAATTGCATTTGTCATATATTCAATTGCTTTTTGATGATTCCCCAATTCAGCTTCTAGGCTACCTGCTTGAATAATTGCATAAACAAAATCAGGTTTAAGTTCAATGGCTTTATCGTAATCTATAAGAGCATCCTTGCTCCTCCCAGACATTTTTTTCGCTCCTCCCCTTGCATAATAAGCCAAGGTGAACTTGGAATCAATTTTAATAGCCGAAGTAAAGTTTTCAATGGCTTTTTCGTATTCGCATTTAAATAAATAAATATTTCCTTTTCCATAAAATGCATTAACATTTTGAGCGTCGAACTTAATTGCCGTGTCAAACTCAAGCAATGAGTTATCAAAATCAGTTGATAAAAAATAATTATTCCCTTTAATAAAATGATCATCACATGGTTGTTCAGTTCTATGTCCACAAGAATAGAAAATTAAAACCAAACTAAAAAGAATAGGATAAATCAAAGTTTTCATTATCACTTATTTTGCCATTATTAATATTTCAGTCAACCACTCAGAATCTAGATTCCTATCTTACAAATATATCCCTTTCCCGCTTTATAGTTGTTGGTCCAAAAGACACAACAACAGTGAACATCCCACCTGAAACCCTTTACTTTTATCGCTACCTACACCTATTTCACTACCAAAATAACCTGTAAAATTGTACCCATTGACAATGCACGGTATGTTTTTGTGCGAATAATGATGCCTGTTCACATGAACAGGTTATTTATTTAGCTTTTGAAGTATCTGTTCACATGAACAGCTATCTTTATTTACGATAAAACAGGGCTGTTCACGTGAACAGGCTCAATATTTTACGAATTTAGATGCCTGTTCATGTGAACAGGCATCTAAATTCGTGATAAAACACACCTGTTCATATGAACAGGTCTCATAATTTAACTATAAAGGCTCCTTTTCACGCAAACAAATCCCTTTGTCATTAATCATTCAACGTTAAACATTAATCGTCAATCATCAATCCCTAAATAATATTCACTTCCCGTTCCAACTCTATCCCGAATTTTTCTTTTACTGAATTGATAATTTCGGAAGACAAGTCTAGGATTTCTTTTCCGGTAGCATTGCCATAGTTCACCAATACCAAGGCTTGTTTGGCGTGGCAGCCTGCATCACCTTTGCGTATTCCTTTCCAGCCACATTTTTCTATCAGCCATCCCGCAGCGAGTTTATACGTTAAACTGTTCACTTCATACGCCACCACATCGGGATAATCATCCCATATCACGTGTAATTTAAACTTAGATACCTGTGGGTTCTTGAAGAAACTACCCGCATTACCAATCTCTTTGGGGTTAGGTAATTTACTGGTACGAATATTAATAATGGCTTGCGAGATATTCCTGATTGTCAACTGCTTCTCTCCCATCAGTTCCAACTGCTCCTTGATTGCCCCATAAGAAGTATTTAGTACCGGATGCTTCTGCAATCTATACGTTACATTGAGGATTATGAATTGTCCCTTCAGTTTATTCTTAAAGATACTTTCGCGATAGCCAAATTCGCAATCCGAATTACTAAATGTTTGCACGGTGCCCTTATTGATATTCAATGCTTCTAACGCATGAAACACATCTTTTATCTCCACCCCATATGCCCCGATATTCTGCATCGGGCTCGCACCCACATTCCCCGGAATCAGGCTTAGGTTTTCAAGTCCAGCATAGTTATGTGCAATGCAATATTCTACCAACTCATGCCACACTTCCCCCGCGGCCGCCTTCACGTAATAGTGGTCGGCATCTTCGCCCACCAATTCAATTCCTTTCAACTCATTCTTCAAAACCAACCCGTTAAAATCTTGGGTCAATAGTATATTACTACCACCGCCCAAAATCATTAAGGGTACATTTTTATGGGTAGAAGATAGTTCTTTGTGGAACGCTAAAAGCGATTTCAACTCCTCTAGATGACTGAACCTGGCAAAAAATTGTGCCTTTGCATCTATTCCAAATGTATTGTATGGCAATAAAGATGTACTTTGCTGAACTTGCATGGGGCAAAATAAAGTAATATGGACAAACAAACGGCAGTAATAATTGGCGCAACAGGATTAATTGGTAGTTTATTGGTAGAAACCCTTCTGAACGACGACGCATTTGAGAAAGTGAGGGTATTGGTGCGACGACCGTATGCCAAACAGCATCCCAAATTAGAAGTTTGTGTGGTTGATTTTGGTAATTTGGAGGATTATAAAAATAAACTAGGCAAGGGCGACAGTATTTTTAGTTGCATTGGCACTACACAGAAGAAAGTGAATAGCGATAAGGAAGCTTACCGTAAAATAGATTATGACATTGCCGTAAATGCCGCACAGTTTGGAAAAGAAGCAGGCTTTACACAATATTTATTGGTATCTTCTTTGGGGGCGGATGAAAAAGCTAGTGGCTTCTATCTGAAGCTAAAAGGAGAGATAGAAACAAAAATTGCCTCGATAGGGTTTGTAGGGTTTCACATCTTCAGACCTTCCTTTTTGTTAGGTAACAGAAATGAAACAAGGATTGGAGAAAGCATTATGAAAGTGGTATTCAAAGGATTATACAGTTTATTCTTCGGCTCCATGACTAAATACAAAGCCATTGAAGCCCAAACAGTTGCAACAGCTATGGCAACCGCTGCAAAAGAAGCATTTGTAGGAAAGAAGATATATTATTATGATGACATGAAGGAGAGATAGTAGTTATTAGATAGTAGTAACTCACCAAGCTGCTGATTGATATTGCATATTTCTTCACTAATAACTTATATCTACTATCTAATAACTACTATCTACTATCTACTATCTACTATCTACTATCTAATAACTATACTTCCACTAAGTCTTTCAAAGCCGTTTCTATTGTGGGGAAGTTAAACTGGAAACCCAATGCTTTTACCCTATGGTTATTTACGGTAGCACTCTTTAAGACTTCTATACTCATTTCTCCCAAAATAATCTTTAATACAAAACTAGGCACGTGTGCAGAGATGTAAGATTTACCTTTTACTATTTTAGCAAGGGTAAGCGTTAGTTCTTTACTGGTTATAGGCACAGAGGATACGGCGTTATAAGCCCCAGCCATCGCTTTATTTTCTATGGCATACGCAAATAACCTGCAGAGGTCTTCCACGTGTATCCAACTGATAATTTGTTTGCCATTACCCAATATCGAAGCCAATCCCCACTTCAATGGTTTTAGAAACTCTACCAATGCACCGCCATTATTACTCAATACGATACCAATCCGAAGCTTCACCAATCGTATGCCTAGCTTCGTAACAGGTTCAATGCTTTCCTCCCACCGTTTGCAGGTATCACCCAGAAACTCCGTATCTGCAACTGCGTCTTCTGTGAATCCTTTTTGCAAACTCTCCTTCGTATCTGCCCCATACCAACCGATAGCAGAGGCATTCACTACACATTTTACTTTATTAGGGATAGTCTCCAATGCCTTCACGATAGTAGCACCGGCTTTGGTACGGCTTTCTACAATCTCCTTTTTACGTTCAACACTCCATCTTTTGTCCGCCACACCTGCACCTGCAAGATTGATGATGTAATCCGCCTTTTGGAAAGCCTCTACATCTATGGTTTGCGCATCTACATCCCACAAAGCATAATTGATGCTCGCATGACGCCTTGCCATTACATTTTTGCGACTAACTATCAATACATCATATCCCTTCACTACCAATAACTCTGTCAGATGCTTCCCAACCATGCCCGTACCGCCTGTAATCAAAACTGTTTCCATAAAGTAAAAATAAGTAAACGAATCTATCCTAGTGTAACAGCAAGTAAATTGATTTGTTAATACGTATTAGGACAATACCAAGAAAATAACTTTGATTAAGTAATAAATCAGTAACAGAAAGTTGATTTATATTCTACACATTCCAATAAATTTGTACTAAATAACAAAAAATGAAACAGTTTAAGACAATAATCGCGGGTGCTATCCTTTTACTTACTGCCTGCAAAACAACAAAAGCAATTGTTGCACCGACTACTCCAGACAAGAGTGTGGTATTGCAGACAGAAATGGATTTTGAGAAGATGGCTGCCCAGAAAGGCATTGCCGCTGCCTTCTTTTATTATGCAGATAGTAGTGCAGTGATAAACAGGGGAAACGATTCGCTGATTTATGGCAAGCAAGGTGTTTTTAATTATTACAATACCCCAGCCTTAAAAAGTGCGACACTTACCTGGCATCCAGACTTTGTTGACGTTTCCTCAAAAGGGGACCTTGCTTATACGTATGGTAAATATCAATACCAAAATACGGATGCAAATGGGAAGTTAGTCGTTTTGAGTGGCGTTTTTCATACTGTGTGGAAGAAGAAAGCAGATGGCACGTGGCGTTTTGTCTGGGATTAATCAGATGGATGAAACAAATAAGGTCTGAATGAGACGATTCATTCAGACCTTATTTAAAAATAATTAGCTGACAATTAAAACCAGAGCGAATTATCGTTTTAGTATTTCCAGTATAGAGCCGTACAATACCTCAGTTCCCAATGCCAAATCTTCGTAAGAGGAGTATTCTAATGGATTGTGGCTGATGCCATCCTTGGAGCGAATAAAAATCATTCCATAATCACATACATAAGATAGGGTAAGCGCATCATGAAAGGGGCCGCTCATGAGCTCGGGTGCATCTAAACCCAATATTTTAAACTGATTGCGGTAAATATCCTTTATCCAGTCTGCACAATAGCGTGGTTCGCTATTGGTATCCTCAGAAATGGTGTAAGTAAGCTGGTGCTTTTTAGTAATAGCTTCAATCTTATCCATTAATTGCTTTTCGTACACATTTCTACGCTCTAAATCTATATCTCTAAGGTCAACCGTGAAGCTCACTTCCTCAGGAATGATATTGCGCGAAGCTGGAAATACATTAATAGTGCCCACCGTGCCAACAGTAGGCGTAGATGGGTCTTGAGTAGCAATCTCGTTGAGCGCAACAATGATTTCTGCAGCACCTAACAAAGCATCTTTACGCATAGGCATCGGCACAGAACCTGCATGACCCGCCATCCCTTTCAGTTTAACCGTTAACCATAACGGACCAGAGATACCTGTAACAATTCCCAATGGTTTATTGGCAACATCCAACACAGGACCTTGCTCAATATGCAGCTCCAAGAAGCAAAAAATGCTGCTAGGTTTATATTCAGACTCCTTAAACTTGGTAATATCGCAACCAAACTCCTTTAATGCTTCTTCTCTTGTGATACCATCCTTATCGGCACGTTGCAATTCGCCTTCTTCCAACTTCCCGAGTATGCCGCGCGAGCCAAAAAGGCCTTTATTGAAACGCCAACCTTCTTCGTCGGCAAAGGAAATAACCTCTATGGTACGTTCGGGCTTGATACCATTTTCCGTAAGCGTAGTTACAGCCTCGATAGCACAGAGTACGCCTGCAACGCCATCGAAACGACCACCATAAGGCTGAGAATCGAGATGGGAACCCATCATAAGGATAGGCAAAGAAGGATTTTTGCCTTCTAATCTGCCAATTAGATTACCAAAATTATCGATGCGGGTTGTTAGACCAGCAACACGCATACATTGACGGGCGAGGGTGAAAGCTTCTTTCTCCAAGGCAGAGTGTGCAGGGCGGCAAGTGCCAGTTTCTCCAATTTTTCCAATCAAACTCATTTCTTCAAAGTGCCTTTGAAGACGAGAAGGGTTAATATTCATTATTTTTCTATTTTAAATTTTGAATTTTAAGTTTTAAACTGATAAAGGAGCAAATCTAATGGGAAGCTCTTATCTAAAATTTAAAACTTAAAACTCAAAATAATAATTCAGCTCAATTCAAAATTCAAAATATGAAATTTAAAACAATGCCTAGTGGTCATTCAATGGTAAACCTTGCTCTTGCCACTGCTTCCAGTTGATGTATTCCGGAGCAACACGGTGCTCTTCCATCGTAATACATTGGTCTACAGGACAAACTAGCTTGCAAAGATTGCAACCTACACAGTCATCTTCCTTAATAGTGTAGTTATTGTAAGGTTTGCCATAGTCGAGGTTGATTGCTTGGTGCGAAGTATCCTCGCAAGCAATATAACACAAGCCACAATGGATGCATTTATCCTGATTGATCTTGGCAGTGATGTGATAATTGATGTCTAAATCTTCCCAATGCGTGATTTTATCAACTGATTTACCAATAAAATCTTCTATTTTGGCATAACCTTTTTCATCCATCCAGTTATTCAACCCTTCGCACATATCTTCCACAATACGGAAGCCGTGTTTCATGGCTGCCGTACAAACTTGCACCGTACTTGCTCCTAACAACATAAATTCTACCGCATCTTTCCATGTACCTATTCCGCCAATACCAGAAACCGGCACTTTGGAAGTAGTTTCATTTTGAGAAATGGTAGTCAAGAACTTTAATGCTATCGGTTTAACCGCAGGACCGCAATAACCGCCAAAGACAGACTTGCCTGCCACATAAGGATTAGGCACTAAAGTATCTAAATCGATACCAGTTACCGATTGAATCGTATTTATTAATGACAAAGCATTGGTTCCTGCTTCAACAACTGCCTTACCTGTAGGAACAACTGAGTGTACGTTTGGTGTAAGCTTAGTGATGACAGGAATAGTTGCTTTTTCCATTACCCACTCAACCACCATGCGTGCAATTTCAGGATCTTGACCAACCGCAGCCCCCATTCCACGTTCAGTCATCCCATGTGGACAACCAAAGTTTAGTTCGAAGCCCATTGCACCCGCATCTTCACACTTTTTGATGAGTTCATGCCACGAGTTACGGTCATTATCAGCCATTAAAGACACAATCATTGCTCTATCGGGGAATAATTTAACGCACTCCGTAATCTCCTTTAGGTTAATAGCCAAAGGACGGTCGCTGATTAGCTCAATATTATTAAAACCCATCACCCTACTGCCGCCATAATCTACAGCGGAGTAGCGAGAGGAAACATTCTTTACCTGACTGCCTAATGTTTTCCACACAACACCGCCCCAACCAGCTTCGAAAGCACGGAGTACATTTATTTTTTTGTCTGTTGGAGGCGCACTTGCCAACCAAAAGGGATTTGGAGACTTAATGCCAAGGAAATTTGAACTAATGTTAGCCATTTCTTTTTAATTTTTTGCCACTAATGTCACTAATGAACACCATTAGCATTTTTAATAATAATATTTTGTCCAGCCACGAATGACACTAATTATCACTAATATTCATTTTTATTATTAGTGTAAATTAGAGTTATTCGTGACTAAAGATTTAATACACTAATCTTTTATACTCTAATTTATTTCGTGAAAAGTTTACCAGTAATCCTAATTTGTTTCCAGAAACTTTCAAGTAATTAATTACCTGCGAAGTATGTTCGTCTGTCAACTCTTTAACACATTTTAATTCTAAAATTATCTTGTCAAATACAACAAAGTCAGCGTAGTATTTTCTTTTTAAAATATGACCCTTGTAGTGTACTTCGTATTCTTGCTCTCTTTGGTGAAACATATTTGCCTCATTAAACTCTATTTCTAATGCGTCTTTATAAATTACTTCAGCAAAACCGTGACCTAATTCATTGTGTACATTCATGTACTTCCGATAATTGCATAGCCGTCTTCTTTGTAAATTAACTCTGTCATAATTGTTTGTTTTTGCCACTAATAAAACTAATGAACACGAATATTATTCTCTATTATTAGTGTTAATTGGTGGTATTCGTGGCAATAAAATTCAAAATAGAAGCTGCACCGTCTTTACCAGCTTGCACGGCATCAACTACTTCCCTACCGCCGTTTACACAGTCACCACCAGCAAAAACACCATTGATACTAGTAACAGATTTACCTTCTACAGATACTTTACCGCTTTTGTTGTTAAGGTTATTGTCTTTTACCAAAGCTTCAAAAGGCATCTGCCCAGCTGCTTTGATTACCATATCCACCTCCAACGTAAAAGTTTCATCGGTTTCTATTGGGCTTCTTCTGCCACTTGCATCTGGTTCGCCCAGTTTCATTTTAGTACAAACCAAATGAGTAGCTTTTCCATCAGAACCAAGTACTTCTTTAGGTGCGGCCAACCAACTAAGTTTACAACCATCAAGCATGGCAATGTCTAATTCTACCTGAGTGCAAGGCATTTCGTCCTGTGTTCTTCTATAAACGATCGTAACTTCTTTTGCACCCAATCTTTTTGCTTGTGTTGCAGCATCAATAGCCGTCATACCCAAACCAATTACAGCCACTTTATCACCAACAGGTACGGACGAGAATCCTTTAGACCTCAATTCATAAATAAAACTAATGGCATCTACAACACCCGCTAAGTTTTCGCCAGGAACACTTAATTGTCTTGCCAAACCAACACCAAAAGCCAAATAAACAGCATCATATTGGGATTGTAGTTCTGCAATCGTGATGTCAGTACCCAAGGCCATGTTGTATTTAATTTCTATTCCACCGATAGAAAGAATATAATTTACCTCATCTTCGCAGAACTGAGGTGTTACTTTATAAGCTGCAATACCATACGTCATCAAGCCACCACCCTTG
>Ga0214164_1002190_pt1 | contig 10317 bp, 15 predicted proteins | sample TroBogepilimnion_13_FD_153003 | JGI IMG/M metagenome (GOLD analysis project Ga0214164, IMG submission 153003) | Freshwater microbial communities from Trout Bog Lake, WI - Practice 03JUN2009 epilimnion v4 | ecosystem: Environmental > Aquatic > Freshwater > Lake > Epilimnion/Euphotic zone ...
CTTTGCTTTCTAAATTAAAAGTTATGATCGCAATCTTAATTATAGTAGCCGCAATAGCAAGTTGCATAATGCTTATCTCCGACCTAGCTAAACCTATCCTAGCCTGGTCTCCTAAAGATTGGCCGGAATGGCTAGTATTCACATTAAAATTCCTAGCTATTACAATAGGAAGTTTAATAATAATCGCAGGAGCCATATGCTGGTTAATATGTATGGTAGCTGTAACAACAGAATCTAAAAAAAAATAATATAGATATGATAGAATTATTTATTCCTTACGAGGAAGCACTAGCAATCAAGGAGTTAGGGTTTGATGAACCTTGTATAATGAATTATTTCAATTATACAGGAGCAGTAAATAGAATAACTGAATTAATGAAGTCAAAATATAGAATATTTGAGGAGGATTATTTCTTTAGAAATTCTATTGATAATACTAAAAATGAAAATCCTAATGCTGTATCTAATTATAATTGTTCAGCACCTACTTACTCACAGGCATTAAAATGGTTCCGGGATACCCACAGCATGTATGCAATCATAGATATTGATAGAACCACTTACCCTAAGTTCGTATATAACTTATACTGGTATAGAGATTCAGAAGTAACTGAAATACCGAACATTAACTTCTATTACGAGTTGTACAGAAAATACGAAGAAGCAGAGCTAGAAGCTATTAAAGAACTTATTAAAATTGTAAAGAATGGAAGATAGATTAGTTGTAGGTTGTAATTATCATACAAAATGGCAAAGTAATAAAGCTATGAGGTTTATACTTAGAGAGTTAAAAGATGGTAAAGCTAGATTAGGCACAAGAATAAGTAAGAAAGATTTCTGGACTAATGTAGAGGACCTAATTTTTATAGAAACGAATTATAATAAGAATAAATACAAAGACATAATACAAAGTAGATATGGAAGATAATCACAGCCCTTATTGTCCTGATTGCACAGCATGTGGAGAATCAGGATGTTGTTCACCTCTTTGTTGTGGGTTTACAGAAGGATGTCACTACAAAGAAACATACCTACGAGACTTGAGACATGGGTATTATATGTATGAATGGTTACTAAAATACTACTGGGGCAACCTTCCTAAAGAAGTGCAAGATGCATACGATGCAGAGTTTGATAAATCATACGACAAATTTTATAATTAAGAAACAGGACAATTATGAAAGTAAACTTTAAAAAATTAAGAGAAGTCCCTACTCCCTTCTATGTAACAGAAGGTGCGGCAGCAATGGATTTATATGCAGCTACCGATAAGGTATATAGTAGAGAGGGGGATTACTATGAGTACAAAACAGGCTTGGCAATCTCTGTTCCTGATGGGTATGTAGGTATTATAGCTCCCAGAAGCAGCATAACCAACCTAAGGATGATGTTAGCTAATGGGATTGGAGTAATTGATTCAGATTTTAGAGGAGAAATATCTATTCGACTAAAAGAAATCTGTTATACATCAGAAGATACTTCAGGAGCCATTGTACCCCCTCACTATAAAAAAGGAGATCGTATAGCCCAACTACTTATTATTCCTTGCCCACAGGTAGAACTAGTAGAAGTAGATGAGCTTACAGAGACAGTAAGAGGAGAAGGTGGATTCGGCAGTACTAACGTTAGATTACCTAAGAAGGGTGATAAAGTAAGAATAATAGTTGAGAATGAGTGTAAGGGTATTACTCCTGGCAAGACATATGAAATAGAAAGAATAATTAGTGATATTAACTTATCTATAATTGGAGATTATGGTGTAGAAATAGGATTATATACAGATGAAATAGAACTTATATGACAACACAACTCACCGGCATCAGGATAATATCTATCACGCGTACTTACGTAAACAATACAAGTCCTAGTGAGCACTATCTTGAAGTGTACACTGACTTAGATAAAAGTCCTAAGATAGTATCTATCAAGGCTGAAGATTGGCATCGCGAATACGCGATATTTCACACTGCTGATAACAAGTATACATTAGAGTACGATCAAGAAGCAGGAGTATTAAATATCATTACAATGCCTAGAGTAAAACATGACTTGAAAGAGTTAGAAACAATTTTTGGAATAACAAAAGAGAATATCTTATGATATTAATAGGCTCATCTGCAATCAAACATTGGTTTCCCGACTTTCCTCGTGAACCAAAGGATAAAGATTACATACGTCAGGGTGAAAAAGAGAAGAGTACACAAAACGTAGAGTACCACACTAATCTTATTTTAGAGAATTATCATTCAGATATACTATCTCCTGACTACTTGTATACACTAAAGATAAGTCATACGATAGGATGGGATATAAACTGGGATAAACATGTATATGATATTCAGTTTTTGAAAAGTAAAGGATGTAAAGTGAATAAGATACTTTTACACAACCTATATGACTACTGGAATATGGTTCATGAACGTAATAGACGAAGCCAGTTAGATATGAGTGCAGAAGACTTCTTTGATAATGCAGTTAAATGTCCATATGATCATGATTACATTCACACACTTATTAATCCTTATCCTACCTTTAACAAGGTACTAAAAGATGGGGCTGAGGTAGAAGTATCAGAAGAAAAATTCAATGCTTTATCGTTTGAAGAGAAAAGCGATTTAGTTACTGAAGAGATTTTTGTGATGGCGTTTGAAAGATGGTCCAACTTAGATTACAGAAAAGCATATTCAAAAATGTTAAAAAAGTTTATAATAAATCATGCACCGATCTGGGAGTCAGTTTGGATACTAGAAAATTTCATAACACTTCATAGACCAAAATACAATTTTATAGACGCTATAAATAAAAAGCTACTTTTGGAATAAAAAGTATTATATTTGCATCACAATTAAAACAATCAATCATGAATTACAAAATTTTAAATGAGGCCTTGAAGGACCTCTGCAAGTTAAGAAGAGGTAAAACAGAATTTACCGAAGTTATTAATGAGATAGATGGTGAAGGAGATCAAGGTGAGGAAGGTTTAAGTTACGAAGTATACAAACTTTCCGGCACTGACATCTATATCAAGTTAGAAGTAAGAACAGATAGTTATGGAGACAATGAATCTATAACAGGCATTCAATTTGTACAACCTACTGAAAAATTAGTAAAAGTGTTCGAAACAATCTAAATAAAATAAACATGAATTACAAAAAAATCTTAGAAGTATTAAAAGAGTCAGAAATAAGTATTAGTAACTTTGCATATGAAAACGTACCTAGTAAAACTCCGTACTCCTCTGAAGCATTAGAAGCAGAAAGAATAAAAGATCAATGGGTTGTAGATAACCCTAATCCTGGATATGGTACTGATAAGTACCAGGAATGGCTAGAAAATTTCAGTAAGTTTCCTTCTAAATATAACATTGCACAAAGAGAGTGGTTAGCAGAACATAACATTCCTACATGGAAAGAAGTAGAACAAGTAGGTGGAGAAGGACAAGGAGATACATGGTATTCAGTAAAATACTTTCCAGACCATGATGTTTATATTAATGTGAGTGGGTATTATTCAAGTTACAATGGAACAGACTTCAATGACTGGGATGATGCATGTTCGGAGGTTAAACCTATTGAAAAAACAATAACTGTTTACGAGAGTATATAATTAGAGAATATGATTGGAGATATATTTTTATGGTTAGTAGGGTTCTTTCATAGAAGTTTCCTCTGTTTACATGATTATAAATGGGATAATGATACCTGTGAATTATATCAAGTTTGCACCAAATGTAAAAAGAAAAATAAGCTATGGATTTAGATGATGTGTACACTTTTGATTTGGAATCAGACGGATTACTTGATACAATTACAAAAATACATGTACTTAGTATAGGTAAAGTGAATAGTAAGGGAGAGTTAAAGATAAAATCTGTTACTGACTATGAAGTGATGAAAGAGTTCTTTCTTAATAAAGACATCACCAAGATAGGACACAATGTACTTAGATATGATATCCCAGCAGTAGATAAGATACTAGGTATCAAAGCTCCTATCAAGAATGTAATAGACACTCTCCCTCTTTCACAATATCTTTTTCCTGAGCTAAAAAAGCATGGGCTTGAAATATGGGGGGAAATGCTTGGGGTTGCCAAGCCAAAGGTGGATGATTGGAAAACCCTTACAATCGAGGAATACTCTCATAGGTGTCAGGAAGACGTGAAGATTAATCATTTACTTTGGTTGGAGCAACTCACTTATCTAAGAGACCTTTATGACAATGATAAGGAAGTGTTACATCTCATCAAGTACCTAGCATTTAAAGCTGATTGCGTAAGAGTCCAGGAGGAGATAGGTGTAAGGTTTGACATAGAGTGGTGTAAAGCTGCTATAGATAAGTTAAACTCAATTATACAACCTAAACTAGAACAGCTCGCATCTGTGATGCCAAAGGTAGAAATCATCACAAAAAAGAAAAGACCTAAACTCTACTACAATAAAAAAGGAGAAGTTTCAGCTATAGGATTAAAATGGGAACAATTTTGTAAAGAGTATGGAGTACCATTGGATTTAGAAGAAGTTGAATATGTTTCAGGATACGCCGATCCTAATCCTAATTCAGATACACAGATTAAGAGTTTTCTTTTCTCACTTGGATGGGTGCCTACCACATTTAATACAGTAAAGAATAAAAAAACACAAGAGCAGAAAGATGTACCTCAAATTTATGATAAAAGAAAGGGAAGTGGAGAAGTCTGTGATTCTATAGTAGCATTATATGAAAAGATGCCAGAACTAGAACTATTAAATAGTTTAGGGGTATTGGATCATAGAAGGGGCTTATTGGAAGGTATGCTTGAGAGTGCTATAGATTTAGGTGATGGTAATATAAGAGTATATGGTTCTTCCAGTAGCATTACTAATACACTAAGACTTAAACATTCAAAACCTTTAGTAAACCTACCAAAGGTAACTATCCCTTATGGAGAAGAGGTAAGGGGTTGTCTTATAAATGATGAAGGTTACGTACTATGCGGAGCTGACTTAGTAAACATAGAAAGCGTAACTAGAAACCACTATTTGTACGATTATGATAAGGAGTACATAGAAACAATGGATGACCCTTTGTTTGACAGCCATATAGATATCGCCGTGCTAGGAAATATGATTTCAAAAAGTGACGGTGAGATATACGTAAAAATTGACAAAGGTATTATAAGTAATCCTACAGAAGATGAGTTATCCATATACAAAAAATGTAAGCCGTGGAGGTCATTAGCTAAAAGCGTTAATTTTGGTGCCACCTATGGATCAGGTTTTAAAACTCTAGCTAAGACTGGTAATATGTCGCTAAAGCAAGCTAAGGAGTTGTTAGGTATATATTGGCAACGTAATTGGGCAATTAAGGCTTTTGCTGACAGTTGTGAGGTGAAAAATGTATATGGTCAGAATTGGGTTAAGAACCCAGTTTCTAACCTCTGGATAATACTGAGATCAGATAAAGATAGGTTCTCATCAGTCAATCAGAGCACGGCAGTTTTTTGCTTTGATACTGCGGTAATGAACCTACGTAAGCTAGGTGTTGTCGTACAGTACCAAGTACATGATGAGGTCTTATTCAGTGTCCCAATAGGTAAAGAGGAAGAAATAAAGAGATTAATTCAAACTGCAATGGATAGGTTGAATGAACAATTGCAACTAAACGTTGTAATAAGAATGACACCCCAATTAGGTAAAAGATACTCTGATTGCCATTAGTATATTTGTAGTGTAGGTAACTGATATTTATAGTAGTACCAAACACTACAAATATGATAAAAGAAAAAGATGTTATTATTAGAATGACTCCAGAACTTAAAAAAGAATTACAAGAAGCTGCTACAAAAGTAGGGTTAAGTTTATCAGCGTTCATACGTACTACTCTAATTGAAAAAATAAGGAGGTAGTATGTGGAAGACTTTAACAAGAGAGGAGTTTCTTAAAAGAGCAATAGATAAACATGGAGGTAAGTATGATTATACCAATACAGTTTATACAGGTAATAGAAATCAAATAGAGGTTAATTGCCCTAAACATGGACTTTTTACACAACGAGGGGAATCTCATCTTAAAGGTGGCGGCTGCCAAAGATGTGGAAGAGAGGCTGATAGACATCCAAATAAAACAAACTCTGAACAATTTATTAAAAAAGCTAAAGAGATACATGGAGATGAATCATACGACTACCATCTGGTAAATTATACTACATCAAAAAATAAAGTATGCATTATTTGTAAAATTCATGGCGAATATTCTCAAATAGCTCAATCACACCTTCAAGGTAAGGGGTGCAAAAAGTGTGCAGATATTAAACGGCATGAATCTATAAGGAGTAATACGGAAGAGTTTGAATATAAAAGTAAAAGTGTACATGGGAATAAGTATGATTACAGTATATGCAACTATGAACATTCAACTAAAAAAGTTGACATTTTGTGCAAAATACATGGAAAGTTTTCAGCAAGCCCCTCAGCCCATTTATCAGGATCTGGTTGTAGAAAATGTAGTAAAACAGCAATAAAGACTACAGAAGGTTTCATAGCAGAGATAGAGAATAAGTTTGGCAAAGGACTGTACGATTATGGTAAAGTACAATATAAAGGTAATAAAATTAAAGTATGCATTACATGCCATACACATGGAGATTTTTTTAAAAAGCCCAACACTATATCTAAGTACACTTATGATGAGCATTATAGAATATGCCCTAAATGTAGTAAGCATAACATAAACTCGGCTTGGACTAGAGAAGCATTTTCAAAAATATGTAATAACTTAGAAGCTACTTTTTATGCAATAAGGATGTTTTTGGTTGAAGAATCTTTTATAAAAATAGGGATAACATCAAGGACAGTGATGGAGAGGTATAACAGAAAAGATAGTCCTTATTACTATGAGATATTAAAAGAGGTAAAAGGAGAGGCTGGTAGTATTTTTGATATTGAAAAATACAATAAAAAGAACTTAAAGGAGTATAAGTATACTCCACTAATTAATTTCCCTGGCAAAACAGAATGCCTCACCCTCTCCGCGCTGGATAAAATAAAGTTTGAATTGGATTAGTAAACATTTGGTAGATTCATTCTTATCCATTATCTTTGCACTCATACTTTCAAACGATTAAAACAATATAAATGAGAACATTAAGTACAAGGCATGATAGATTAATCTTAAAAGCTATAGAATCAGAAGAAACAAAAGTAGGTGGGTCGCGTATAGTTATTCCAGATCAAGGTTACAGTAAAAGTTCGATCTACAAAGTAGTAGCCACAGGACCAGGTAATATTAGTATCTTTACAGGAAGATATATTCCTACCCAATACCAAGTAGGAGATATTATATACTGTAACAAGGCAGTGGTTAATGAAATCGAAATAGACGGAGAGGTATATGGCTCTACACGGGACAATGAACCTTTAGGCTATGTAACTGAAGTAGTGAAATACACATCCAGTTCAAATGAAGATGATGAATTACCTCTTTAAATAAAATATATGAAAGTAACAGTAAATGAAACACAACCTGTAAAACAGGAGATCAAGCCAGGAATGATTGTAAAGGCCACTGATAATGATTATGAATCTATCATATTAGTGACTGAATATTTAGATAATGAAGATACCTTCAAGGGTATATCATTGTACCATGTTAGCAATACTAAAGGATATCTTAGTACACCACTAATACAAAATACCCTAATCAAAAAATATTTTACACCCTTCCTCGGCACTATCACATTATCAAACGACGAGCCTATTAACAAAGTAAAAGGTGGTCAAGCCATGTATGATCAAGCAAAATTTTTCATGACAATAGTTGCAGCTAACAATGGACAATAAAACATTCGCATTTATATATATAATCTTCCTAATCCAGGTCAGGTCAAGCCTTGCTATGGCCTAACTACTACGAAAACGACAAAGAGTTATTAGATAAGGATTACAAAGTAACAAAAGAGTATAACATCACTAATTTAGGATGGTCAGCATGGTTGGCTAACAATCAACCTTATATAGTACTAGTTAAGAAAGTAACAGAGTTTAATGGAGATGGATTAACACATACAGAGAATACTAACTCTATTAAATCAAAACCTAAAAAGAAGTAATCTTTTTGTATAAAAATACAGGTGTAACTCGTAAATTTAAGCACCTTACATTAAATATTTTAAAAAGCATTAGGAGTTGATAATGATATACGGACGTAGAGGTTATATAAGACTTAACAATAAGCAACAATCAATGAAACGTCTAAAGTAAATAGAAATAATATTTTTCATAAAACTTACAACTATGAGCGTAACAATCACAAACGGGCAAGAATTAAAAGACAAACTAAGTAAAGGTATCAACCTACTTGGAGATACAGTATCAGCAACTCTAGGAAGCTCAGGAAGGCCTGTAGCTATCAGAGATGAATACGGTACCATCAGGATTACAAAAGATGGATACAGCGTAGCTAATGCAATCACATCTCTGGAAGATCCTATCTCAGATATGGCCTTACAGTTAGGTAAAGCAGCAGCTAAGAAGACAGTAGATGAAGCAGGAGATGGTACAACAACAACTACCTTGCTAGTGCAAAGTATAGTAACAGAATGCCTAGAAATCACAAGTAAGAGTGTAAATATAGTAGAAGTTCAAAAGGGAATAACAGCATCAGTAGATGCAGTAATAGAAAACCTTAAAGAGCAAGCACTAGACGTAACTACTGAAGAACAAATATATCAAGTAGCCAAACTATCAGCCAATGGAGATGAAGCTATTGCAAAGTTAATTGCACTGTCAATTGATAAAGCCGGTAGAGACGGTAGTGTATCCATCGAAGAATCAAAAGGAGTAGATGACTCACTAGAAGAAGTAGAAGGAATGGTAATCAATAAAGGCCTTACCTCTCACCACTTCATTACAGATCAGGAGAAAGGTCACTCCCTCTTATTAAATCCTTACATACTCATAGTAGATGAGATGATTAATACCGCAGAGGCTATTGTTCCTTTCATGACGTATGCAGCAGAAAAAGAACGTCCACTACTTATTATAGCAGAAGGTGTAGAATCAGCCGCGTTCTCCACTGTAGTTGTAAATCACCTGAAAGGTAATATCAAAGCAGCTATAGTTAAATCGCCAGACTTTGGAGATAGAAAGAAAGCTATCCTAGAAGACTTAGCTACTATGACTGGATCCACTGTACTCACCAAGGATAAGGGAATCATTCTATCAAAGGTTAAAGCACCTGAAGTATCAGGATATCTAGGAGAGTCTCGTTCAGCTACTATCACTTCTAAAGATACAACCATCATAGATGGTAAGGGAGATAAAGATAACATAGAAGCTAGGATTCTTGCTGTCAAGTCTCAAATTGATAATGCTAAATCAGCTTTTGAAAAAGAGAACCTACAAGAGAGGTTAGGTAAGATGCTTGGTGGTGTAGTTATCATCAATGTTGGTGGTAAGTCTGAAGTAGAAATGAAAGAGCGAAGGGATAGAGTAGAAGATGCTCTATTTGCCACTAAAGCTGCCATTGCAGAGGGTGTAGTACCTGGTGGAGGATTAGCTCTAATCAATGCAGAAAGTACCTTAGATGAGCTTGTATTACCTAATAAAGACCAAGAACTAGGTAAAGAGGTAATAAGAAAGGTATTATACGCTCCATTCAAGAAGATATTACTCAATGCTGGTATTGAAAATCATTATGAGATACTGACTAAAATAAAATCTTTACGCAAATTACAAGAAGATGATGTGTCACCTTGGATGGGGTATAACGTTAAAACAGGTGAATATGGAGATGTAAAAGACATGGGTATTTTAGATCCAGTAAAGGTAACTCGTATCGCATTACAGAATTCATCTAGCACTGCTGGTATTCTTATGACTATTGCAGCAGGAGTTAATGAAGTTAAAAAAGCAGAAGTAGAAGATACTCAAAATTATCAATAAAAAGATTTGGTGGATTGAAAGGTCCACCTTACCTTTGCTAAAAATTATTAAATATGGAAAAGTTAGAATTAGAAAAGTCAAATGCTATTAAAGCATACAGAGAAGGTACTTCAAATGATAAAGCCTTATTAGAAAGGTTATATGGTAAAGAAGTATTCAACCAAAAGATAACAGATAGAGTTAAAACCTTCGAGGATGCTTTGAGCATCTATGAGGATAATCATGGTAGTATTGAAAATGAATATTTAGCCATATTGTTTTATAAGGGTTCCAGCCCTCATATGATTCAGGTTTCTGGCTCAGAACAACTAAAGATTATCGCCGAAGTACTAAACGAAGGATGGACTCCAGATTGGAATAACAGTAGTGAATACAAATACTATCCTTACTTTGATATG
>Ga0214164_1002202_pt1 | contig 10274 bp, 8 predicted proteins | sample TroBogepilimnion_13_FD_153003 | JGI IMG/M metagenome (GOLD analysis project Ga0214164, IMG submission 153003) | Freshwater microbial communities from Trout Bog Lake, WI - Practice 03JUN2009 epilimnion v4 | ecosystem: Environmental > Aquatic > Freshwater > Lake > Epilimnion/Euphotic zone ...
TGAAAAGAATCTTTAAACCTCTAAAAAGATTAGCGTATTAGATAAATTTTACTTTTTTTTTATTTTTAATGGGTATCAGGCACTAATATTTTAAGATAGTTAAAATTTATCAATTCTGGAAACGCTAAAGAAATCGAATAACAACTTAAGCAACCTACGTACAATTATTTACGAAGGCAGTTGGTATGGAAAAAAGAAGAAGCAACAGAGGGATTCTAAAAAGAAAACCTGCTTGATTGTCAATCCGGATGTACTTGCCAAACAACTCATAAAGAAACCATTATTCAGCAAAAGTTATTCCTACAATTTTTGGAGCGGTCCGGTAGACATCAGACTAATTAAATACTTGCGCCAGAACTATTACGACTTTGTTGTGATAGATAAATGGGTGGGAGAGAAGATATTAAACCAGTTTTTGGGCCTTGCACAGTTTTATGATATCCCAACAAAAAAAATAATTAACATAGTTGAATTCTACGAGAAAACAACTTTTTGCTGTTCGATGATACATAGTGAAGTGAGTGAAACTGCTGCTATCACTATGGTAGAAAGACCCTCCAAGAAAATAATGATCATCAAACGAACAATGGATTTGTTGATTTCTTTCTTGTTACTTCCTATTGTTCTCCCTATTATTTTTATTTCCTCCCTCATAACCAGACTTACATCAAAGGGTCCCGCAATTTTTACGCAACAAAGAATTGGCTTGAACGGCAAAATCTTTACGATTTATAAGTTAAGAACAATGATTTATAACCCCGAGGGCCATCAGGAACACACAGTTAGAGGAGATAAGCGGATCACAAAGCTTGGTAAGTTCTTCCGTAAGACAAAAATTGATGAATTACCTCAATTATGGAATGTACTGAAAGGGGAGATGAGTCTAATTGGTCCAAGACCAGAAAGAGAAGACATTGTTGAACAATATGCCATTCAAAATAACTTTTATAGAATGAGGCATATCATCAAGCCTGGCATCACCGGATGGGCGCAAGTAAACAACCCAACTGCAACCCCCGAAGAGACAATTGAAAAGCTTGAATATGACCTTTTTTACATCAACAATCTATCAATACGGCTAGAGCTTCAGATTCTTCTCAGAACTATAGGCGTAGTTTCTTCCTTGGAAAGCCTCTAAAATACCCTTTATTTGGGGCAAAACTGCACCTAAAACGCCTTTTTTTCACTTCCGACAGCAAACAACCCACAACTGTGGATAAAACGAATTTAAAAAGCGTATATTAATTATTGTTTACAGGATTAAAAAACTATCTTCGCTTGCTAAAAAAAATTAGCTCCGATGATTGAAACAAGACTTGAAATAATTCATTTGGGTCTTAGGATACACGGGATAAATTAAAAATTTTTTGAATCGCTGAAATGGAAGAGACACCACAAGAATTGCCCGAACAAACAACCGACAACGATCGCATCATCCTAGTGAATATAGAAGAGCAGATGAAAACTGCTTACATTGACTATTCAATGTCTGTAATAGTGGGTCGTGCATTGCCAGATGCAAGAGATGGATTCAAGCCTGTTCACCGCCGTGTTTTATTCGGGATGTATGAACTAGGAAACAACAGTAATAAACCATATAAGAAATCTGCCCGTATTGTTGGGGAAGTAATGGGTAAGTATCACCCGCACGGGGACGCCTCCATCTATGATACCCTCGTTCGTATGGCTCAATCATGGACCATGCGTTACAAAATGGTGGATAGCCAAGGTAACTTTGGTAATCAGGATGGTGATCCACCGGCAGCTATGCGTTACACCGAGGTAAGACTTGAGCGCTTTGCTGAAGCGATGCTGGAAGATCTTGAAAAAGAAACCGTAGATTATCAATTAAACTTTGATGATAGTCTGCAAGAGCCCACTGTATTGCCTACTAGGATACCACAGTTGTTGGTAAATGGTTCGTCTGGTATTGCAGTGGGGATGGCTACCAACATGATGCCTCACAATTTAAGTGAAGTGGTGGATGGTTGTGTTGCCTACATAGATAATAATGAGATTACTTGCGAGGAACTGATAGAATACGTCAAAGCACCTGATTTTCCTACTGGCGGAGTTATCTATGGTATGGAAGATGTAAAGAATGCTTTTCTAACAGGACGCGGAAGGGTAGTGGTTAGAGGTAAATGCCATGTTGATACCAAGCCAAGTGGAAGAGAGCAGATTGTAATTACAGAGGTTCCATATCAGGTAGGTCTAGATGCATTGACTAATAAGATTGGTCAATTAGTAAATGATAAAACGATTGATGGTATTGCGCACGTTAACAATGAAAGTAACCAACGTGAAGGAAATAGAATTGTAATAGATCTTAAAAGAGATGCCGTTGCACAAGTGATTATCAATCAGTTATACAAATTTACTGAACTACAATCCAGCTACGGAATTAACAATGTTGCTATCAGTAAAGGACGTCCAAAAACAATGAATCTGAGAGACTTGATTGTTGAGTTTATCGAGTTCAGGATGGATGTAATTATCAGAAGGGCTAAATTTGAATTAAGAAAAGCGGAAGAAAGGGCACATATCCTTGAAGGATATTTGAAAGCTTTGGATCATTTAGATGAAGTAATCAAATTGATCAGAGGAAGTAGAACCCCTGATGATGCAAAAGCCTTATTGATAGAAAAGAGTAAAGAAGAAAACTGGTACATCAATCAATCTGTTTTTGAAGAATTAACAGATGAATTGTATCGTCAAGAACAAGGTCTTTCCGAAATACAAGCAAAAGCAATCCTCGAGTTACGTTTACAACGTTTAACAGGAATGGAAAGAGATAAGATTGTTGATGAATTCAACAGCTTGCTTCAAACCATTAAAGGATTGAAAGAGTTATTGGCTAGTGAGAAATTGAGATACGAATTAATTAAAACTGAATTGCTAGAAATCAAAGCTAAGTTCGGTGATGCCCGTAAGAGTGAAATTCAATTCCTCTCTAGTGAAATGAGAATGGAGGATTTCATAAAAGACGAAGATGTTGTAATCACCATATCTCATTTGGGATACATTAAAAGAACAACAGCTGCCGACTACAGACAACAAAAACGTGGAGGAAGAGGAGCGCTCGGAACTAAGACTCGTAATGAAGACTATGTTGAGCATTTGTTTGTGGCATCTACCCACCACACAATGTGTTTCTTCACAGAAAAAGGAAGATGTTTTTGGTTAAAGGTCTACGAAATTCCAGAAGGTGAAAAGAACTCCATGGGAAGAGCACTACAAAACCTAATGCAGATACCACAAGATGATAAAGTAAAAGCAATTATTGACGTAAGAAAGTTGGATGACAAAGAGTTTGTAGATAGTCATTATATCGTTTTGTGTACGAAGCAAGGTACCATCAAAAAGACGCATTTGTTCGACTTTAGTCGCCCGAGAGCTAATGGAGTCAATGCGATTACCATCACTGAAGGGGATGAGTTGTTGGAAGCTAAACTTACAGATGGCAACAATGAGATAATGATGGCCTTAAAGAGTGGTCGTGCTATACGCTTCCCTGAAGCGAAAGTGCGTCCTACGGGTCGTGGGGCTATTGGTGTAACAGGTATTGAAGTAGATGATACCAAAGACGAAGTGGTTGGTATGATTTGCGTACATGCCGATGATAAATCACGAAATGTATTGGTGGTAAGTGAGAATGGTTATGGAAAAAGGACAGCTGTAGACGAATATAGGATTACTAATAGGGGTGGTAAGGGCGTTAAAACGATTAATATAACGGAGAAAACAGGTAGTCTAGTCGGTATCATGGATGTAAGTGAAACAGAAGATCTGATTATCACATGTAAATCGGGCGTTACTTTAAGAACTTCTCTTGCTTTAATAAAAGAGTCTGGAAGAGCTACGCAAGGTGTAAAATTGATTCGTATCAGTGAAAAAGACTCAATAGCAGCTATCTCTAAAATTGAAGAACAAGACGAAGTAATACCAGAAGGGGATTTTAATACAGAAGGTATTGTGGCGTCAGAATCAGAAACAGACGCAGATGTAACATATGAGGCTACTACTGAACAAGAAACAACTGAAGATGAGCCTGAAACTGATGAAAATAGTTAGTGATAATTTAGAATAAACAGATAAATAAAAAACTTCTTTCATGAAAAAGATTTTATTCGGTGCAATTATGCTTGCCGGCATAACAAATTCCCTAAGTGCGCAAGATTTTAAGAAAGTATCTAATCCAGTTTTGTTAAATCAGATTGAATTTGCCAAGACAGAGTTGGATAAGTTAATGGTAGACCCAAAAGCACAGGCTAAACCTGATGGATGGTTCTGGAAAGCTAAGATATATGCATACTTTTACAGCAACCCTTCGTTAAGTGCCAAATATCCCCAATCACAAACGATTGCGGATGAAGCATATCAAAAATATGTTTCACTAGATCCCGCACTAAAGATTCTAAAAATACCTGAAAACATTGGGCAAGAGTTATTATTCAACCTCTATGCACCATCATTCAACAGTGGAATAGGCGCCTTTAATGCAAAGAATTGGGATTCTGCATTCTATTATTTCTCATTTGCAGTAAAATACAGTGATGTTATATTCCAAAATAAGTTTAGTAAAAACCCTAACCAGGCTTTTGACACAACTTCCATCTTATATGCTGGTTATGCTGCTCAGAATGCACAAAAAAATGCCGAAGCTGCAAAATGCTATGACAGACTGATTAACAGCAATGTAGGTGGCAAAAATTATATTGACATTTATAAATATTGCTTAATCAATTCCATTAATGCAAAGGATGAAACTTCATTCAAAAAGTACCTAAATGCTAGCAAAGCGATGTATCCCCAAGAAGATTGGGAAGACTATGAGCTAAATTATTTTAGCAAAAACTACACATTGGCCGAAAAATCAGCTATGTATGACAAAGAAGATGCAACTGGTAATATGTCGGCCAAAAAGTATCTTCAATACGGAGAAGTATTTGCTAATGTATCCAAAGAGGACAAAGAAAATTTAGATAGTTCTAAGCAAAGTGAATACTTGCAGAAAGCAGCTAGTGCTTTTAAAAAAGCTTTTTACAAGAATCCAACAGATGGAATCACTGCATTCAACGCGGGTGTTATTTACTACAATATTTTCAATCTATATGATGATAGAGTAAGCCAATACAGAAGGGCTTTGCAGGAATTAAACACCAACAGGGTTATAGAAAAAGATCCTAAGAAAAAAGTTATTGCGGATGCAAAATACAAAGCAACTGCCGATTCTCTAAAGAGTTCAAGAATTGCCTTAGAAAAACCAATGAACGATGCAGGTGATTCAAGTATTGTATGGTTAGAAACTGAAATTGCACTATTGAAGGGGAAAGCTGATAAAATAAGAGAAGAAAAAAACTGTTTAAATAAATCTGTTGACTATTTAGCAAATATTTTTTCTTACAAAAGAGAAAAGGCAAGAGGGAAGGACTTAAAAGCATACGACTTGTATGACGAGAAGTTTAAACTGTATGATAATCTTCATGATTCTTTCAAATAGGTGAGATAATTTATAATGGTTGTGGGTTACTTAACCTACAACCATATTTAACATAATATAAATTATAGGGCAAATATTGGAGAATTGGTTTGTTTCTTTTAAACACGAGCATTTTTGGCAATGGCAATTAAACAATGGTTCAATTGGAGAAGCTTTTTAGGTTTAATTGCCGTACTAATTGTTTCCGGAACCATTTTTTATAGTGAATCCCTTTCCCAAAAAATTGCTGCTCAAGAAAGAAATAATGTTTCTATCTGGGTTGAAGCCCAAAAAACAATTCTAAATTCCTCTGATACTGCTAGTTTAAATCTTGCCACCAAAATTTCTAGTGGCAATATTAATATTCCCATTATTGAGACGGATGAAAAAGACAGCATCTCAAACAATTATTTAAACCTAGATACCTTTGAAGTCAAATCAAACAAAAACTATCTTTCCGAAACCTTAGAATCTTTCAAGGACTACGCACTGCCAATTGTCTTAGTCATCAATAAAAAGCCTTATATAGCCAATAAATACTACTACGGCCCAAGTGAACTTTTAAAACAGGTTAAATACTACCCAATTGTCCAGCTAATTATTGTATTTCTTTTTATAGTCATCGTAATGCTTGCTCAACGAGCCAACTACAATAGCCGTCAGAACCAAGTTTGGGCAGGAATGGCCAAAGAAACAGCCCATCAGTTAGGAACACCGGTGAGTAGTCTGCAAGGATGGCTGGAAATGATGAAAGAAATCAAGGGAAACGAAGCAATTACGCCCGAAATGGAGAAGGACATCAATAGACTACTCTTGATAACTGATCGTTTTGGGAAAATTGGTAGTATGCCTAGCCTAGAAGAAAGAAATATTATCGAATTGATCGAGAATATGGTCGATTACATCAAAAAAAGAGCAGGTGGAAATGTGAATTTTGAGGTAGATACCTACGGAGAAAGCATAATCCTATCTTTTATTTGTCCTCCACTGTTTGATTGGGTGATTGAGAACCTTCTAAAGAATGCTTTAGATGCGATGGAAGGCAAAGGAAAGATCAGAATTGCTATAAAAGACACTGCTTCTCAGATTATAATAGACGTTAGTGACTCGGGAAAAGGCATTGCCAAACAAAATATAGGCAAAGTATTCAATCCTGGGTTTTCCACTAAAAAAAGAGGTTGGGGATTGGGGCTTACCCTTACAAAACGTATTATTGAGCAGTATCATAAAGGGCTCATTTATGTTTTTAATAGCGAATTAGGAAAAGGAACTACATTTAGAATTATTCTTAATAAATAATTGTAAATCAATTGATTTTCTTATTCTAAATTAGTTCATATTTCATTAATCATTCACAACATGAAGTTTATCTATCAACTATTTATTTCACTTTATCCACTCATTGCTCGGGTAATTAGTACCAAAAATGAGAAGGCAAAATTGTGGGTGAATGGTAGAGAGAACATTTTTGACAAGTTAAGCACTGCATTTGCTAAAAATACAGACAAAATCATTTGGATACATTGTGCTTCTTTAGGCGAATTTGAACAAGGGCGACCGATTATAGAAGAACTAAAGTCTAAGAGTCCGGAAATTAAAGTTTTACTCACGTTCTTCTCTCCTTCAGGCTATGAGGTATGCAAAAATTATGTGTTAGCCGACTGGATTTTCTATCTTCCAATAGATTCCTTCTCTAACGCCACTAAATTTTACGACATTGTAAATCCTAGCATCGTAATCTTCGTAAAATATGAGTTCTGGTATTACTATCTGCAACAAGCAAAGCGCCGGAATATCCCCTTATTTCTTGTTTCTGGTATATTTCGGCATAATCAGCCATTTTTCAAGTGGTATGGTGGCTTTAACAGGCAAATGCTTAGTTATTTTTCGGCGTTCTTTGTACAAAATGAGGAATCGGTTTCATTGTTAAAAAGTATTGGTATCGATCAGAATGTAATAAAGAGTGGAGATACGCGTTTTGATAGGGTTATTGCCATTTCCAAGCAATTTACTCCCATTACTTCTATCGAATCTTTTATAGGCGACAGCAAACAGGTAATTATTGCTGGAAGTACCTGGCTGGAAGATGACGAAATTCTTTATCATTACACAAAAACACATCCACAGGTCAAATTTATCATTGCCCCACACGATATTCAGCACAGTAGAATTGAGGAATGTTTGAAATTATATCCCAATGCTATAACTTATAGCCATTGGAATACAGGTAAGCGACAGCTAGAAAGCGGAATACGGTCAACGGAGAACATACTAATAATCGATAACATAGGAATGCTAAGTAAATTGTACAATTATGCCACAATCTGCTTTGTTGGCGGTGCTTTTGGGGAGGATGGCGTGCATAATGTGCTTGAGGCCGCAGTGTATGGAAAGCCTGTGATATACGGACCTGAGTTTAGTAAGTATTTTGAGGCAATTGGTTTGATAGATGCCAACGGTGCATTCTCTGTAGAAAACACTTTGGAGCTAGAAAAAACATTTAACCAACTATTCTCTGATAAAAAGCAATATGATACTACCTGTTTAAATGCCCAAAAGTACGTTTTTGAACATGCAGGTGCCACTTCTGTGATAACCCGATATATTTATGAGAAGCGTCTTTTGACAAACTGATCAAACAGTTGAACAACCTCGTCATCTTCTGACCATTTCAGCTTGGTCTTTAATTCTTTTTGTATCCAAAAGGTAGCTTCTGGCAAGATGCTGAAGTTTTGGATATGTTTGATTGTTTTATCATACAGCTCTTCATTTCTTCCAAACAAGTTATTGATAAACAAATACTTTTCATTGATGCTTATTGCCCTTTTTAAGTCTTTTATATGTGTATTTTCATGTAGATGAGACACTTCTATTTTATTCTCATTCAAAATACTATTCAATTCTGTTTCTTCCTTTGCCAATCGTTCATTCAACTCTGTTTTATTATCTTCTGTTGCAGTTAAAGTAGGCAAAGAATGAATGTTTGTCTGAAATAAAAACGCATTAGGAGATGTTTCCAATGGTTTTGGATAGTCTACAGGTGCAATAATCGGTTGAACAGGGGCTTCCACAATTTCTTCGGGCTCCTCTTCTACCGTATCCAAAATATTTTCTTCTATCGGGCTTTCAACCACAGGCGTTTCCGTAGTGGGAACATCCCAAATACTGGCTTCTTTCACTTCCTCCATGGCTTCAATTGACGGTTCTGGCAGCTTTTCTGGTTCCTCAGCTACAATTGCAGGTATTTCTGCTTCAACAATGGGTTCAATAGCCACAAAAGCTTCTTCTTTTGGAGCAACTTCCTCTACAACCAAACTCTTTTTGGGTACTGTGACTGCAATGTTTCTACCCAAAGGGTCGGATGATTGTAGTTCTTGCAATTCGGCTACCAACATCTGCGCTATCGCTAGCATAACATCGGCACTCGCATTGTCATCTAGCAATTGTTGTAATTTCTTAATAATTAATGATGCTCTTTCCATTATATATAGATACTTTTGACCGCTAAACTGAACGGATATTTACATAACGGATTAAGAGATAAAATATTATACAGCATGTTTATTGAACCAAATTTAAGTGGCGAGAGAATTGGATGGATAGAAGTTATTTGTGGCAGCATGTTTAGTGGAAAAACGGAGGAACTGATCCGTAGATTGAAACGTGTGAAGATTGCAAACCTGAAGGTGGAGATTTTTAAACCATCAATCGACATCCGTTATGACGAAGTCCAGGTTGTGAGCCACGACGCAAATGCTATTTTGTCTACTCCTATCGACAATCCTCAGACGATATTGTTATTAGCAAACGATGTTGATGTGGTAGGTATAGATGAGGCGCAGTTTTTTGACGTAGAGATTGTTAATGTATGTCAGGTGCTTGCTTCGCGAGGCATCCGGGTGATTGTTGCGGGCTTAGACATGGATTATCTTGGCAAACCCTTTGGTGCAATGCCGCATCTGCTTGCCGTAGCCGATTACATTACAAAACTGCATGCCATTTGTGTGCAATGTGGTAACATAGCCAACATTTCTTATCGTAAAACGGAGGCTGATGGACAGGTTTTATTAGGTGAAAAAGACATTTATGAACCACGTTGCAGAAAATGTTTTAACAAAGGGACAGAATTGAAGTAAGGAAGGCGGCACTAGTTACCAGTTTAAGATTAGTGGTTGCCAGAATCGTTAACTTGCAACTAGTAACCAGTAACTTTCATCCAAAATCCTCTATCTTTTTAAAAAAAATATTACTTTTATCTCCGCATTTCTAGCGGAAATAGCTCATTTGGTAGAGCACCAGTTTCCCAAACTGGAGGTGGCGGGTTCGAGCCCCGTTTTCCGCTCTCTTTTTACATCCTCTTGATCGTTATTTATATCTATTTTTCCTTTAATCGTACCCCTACCCTCTTGTATTTTTATTGTTTCAAGAGGAATCAGCACAAATTCATTTTTATAATTTATCAATTCGGGATTAATCAATATAAAAGCATATAATTTCATTCTAACTATTCCCTTAATCCATTAAAAAGGAATTCTATTAAGGATTAAAATGGGAATTATCTTTCCAAAAGTTTGTCTTTTTCATCCAAAAGCTACTCTTTTTCACGTGAAAAACGCTTACTTATGGATGAAAAAGGCTTTCTTTCGGATGAAAAAAGCTTACTTATGGATGAAAAAGGCTTACTTTCGGATGAAAAAAGCTTTCTTTTGGATGAAAAAAGATTTCTTTTGGATGAAAAAGGCTTACTTACGGATGAAATAAGCTTTATTCTGGATAGAAATTGGCTTTTTTT
>Ga0214164_1002204_pt1 | contig 10255 bp, 10 predicted proteins | sample TroBogepilimnion_13_FD_153003 | JGI IMG/M metagenome (GOLD analysis project Ga0214164, IMG submission 153003) | Freshwater microbial communities from Trout Bog Lake, WI - Practice 03JUN2009 epilimnion v4 | ecosystem: Environmental > Aquatic > Freshwater > Lake > Epilimnion/Euphotic zone ...
GATCTAATAGATTGAATTGGACTAAATCTAAATTAGTTTCACTTGGATACTCATTAGATGACACTGCAGATAATATAATGAACTCATTGGGTCACTATAAAATTTGGGACTGCGGCAATCATAAATTCTCTACCTAATTAGGATATGTAATAGGATATGTTTATTATATTTTATAAAAACTCTAGGTTAATCTCTAGAGTTTTTTTTTGTGGGGTGACGAATATAACAAATACGAAAAGGATATATACAGAGTAAAATTAGAATAGTAATATGAATAACATACCGTCTTTTAACGAGTTTAAAAATAATGACGATTTATTAGAATCAATAACACCAGATCTTCTGGTGGAATTTCGAAAATTAGAAAAGTCTGAGCCTGATCACACTTTAAATGAAGGCGAATTACTTAATTCTATTAAAAATTCTCTTTCTAAATTTATTTTAGGTCCATTTTCTAAAATAACAGTTATGGATAAATCAAGAGACGTTCTTGTTGATCTTGAAATTGAAATGATTGAGAAGAGGATGAAGTACGAGGAAGAAATAGATGGATTGGAATCTCAATTAAGCGGATTAAATAGAATTGATGATAGGGATAGGAGAAATGCTATAATTAAGGATAGAGATGCAAAAATAAAGGAATTAGAAGCATACACAAAAGCACAGAAACTAAAAATTGAAACCACTATTAAGTATATACAAAAATTAATAGGCGGTAATCCAAGAAGGAAGGAATATTACGAAGCAGCAAGAGCTGAAGATTTAGTTGGTTTAGCAGAATTGAGATATAAATTAGCTAAAGACAAATCCGATTCTTCAGAACTTAAGAAATATGAGGATGCAATTAAGAAAGCAAAAGATGATGCTGAGAGAAAGGCAGATGAATTAAAAGCCGATATTGCTGCTAAATCAGTTTCTGCTAAAACCAAAGATGTTGATTCCCCTGATTCTACTATTGATCCTGCAGATGAGAAGAAAAAAATTGCAGGCAGAAAAGGTAAGGATATAATCAAGAGAAAGAACGAACTCGAAAAAGAAATAGCTGATTTGAAATCTGATATAGAGAGAAAACTTAGATCCCTTTATGATAGAATGAGAAAGAATCCAGCTGGGGTTTCTTCTAAGTCTCTTAAAGCAGATAAGAATTTTCTAATAATAAAAAGTTCAGAACTTGATGCTAAAATGAATATACTTAAGACATTAAGAGAATTGGGAAAAACTGAGAGTGATATAAGTAAGAAAATAAGTAGAGAATCAGAATTTACAAAATTGGTTAATAAAATAAACCAAGATATAACAGACGGTAAAGATTCTAATACTGGTACTAAAAGAGTAGTTTCTGCTATATTCCAATCTGTACCTGACGGAACAACTCTTTCTACAGTGAAATTGGACACTGCTAAGATTCAAAATGCAATAGATAAAATAAACAAATAATATGAGTTTGCTTAAATTCAAAGAATGGGATCAAATCAACGAAGCAACAGTTTTAGATAAAATTAAAACATGGTTCAGTGGTAACTTTGGTGGTAAGATCAAAAAATTAGATTCGCTCTTAGGTGATTATAAAGATTCGGAACTTAGATTTGTTGACGAGTGGGAGGAAATCCGTGTTGAAATAGATAAACTAGAACTCCAGAAAAAACAAGTCAAAAGCGATCCAGCAGAACACAAGAAGATAGAAAGACTTATTGAAAGAAATAAAGGTGTTTCCACTGCTGCAGCTAAAGCACATGACAAGAAAACCGATGAACTTATGTCAAAGGTTAAGGAAGTAATCGAATCAGACCAAAAGTTAAAAAATTACTGGGAGACAGGTAAAATTAAAGTTGATTCTGAGGTTTCAGAGGAGATGTATAAGAGAGCTAAGAAACTAGCAGATCAGGATCTTGCAGATGAACTCTATAGAAAGTATAAGGATTCTGTCCTTAAGGCTAAAGAGAAAGATGAAGAATTCAGAAAAGAATACGGAGATCTTTTAGGAGGAAGAGGTGAGGGTAAAAAAAGTCCTGACTATAGTCCTGATTATTCTGAATCTGAATTTGAGGTTCTTTCTAAACTTTCTGTATTAGATTTCTCTGAAAGAGTTAAAGAATTTCCTAAGGATGAAGCCAAAAGATTAGTTTCTTATTTACTTAAAGAGAGAAATGATCTCTATGTACAAATGGATATGGAAAGAGATGCTGTTAATGCAGCATTAGCAGGAAAGACCTCAACTGTTAAAGTTAAAGAGGATGCAGCAGAAAAACTTAAAGAGATAAGAGAGAAATACATGCCTAAAATAAGAGAAATGAGATCTAAAATAACAATAGCTAGAAAATATGCTTAACTATAAAGATTTTATGCTGAGCGAAGCAGAAGGCTCTACCACAAAAATAGAAACGATTAAACTTAATATAGCAAAGGAGTTTGATTTAATAAGAGCAGCAAAAGCAGCAAAGAAACCAAATGATTCGAATTCTGAAGTTGACAGTATAACAAAACAGTCAGTAAGCTACGGTAAGATTTCTGATCTTATGAAATCTTTAGCTTTAGAAGTCAAAGCTAACAGCGCAGGAAATAAACCAAAAACAACCATATATTAATATGAATAAAAATCCCTATATTTACAACCCAATAGCTAAAATGATGCTAGAGAGTTTAAATCAGACGCCACAAAAAAATCCTAGTGCCTATGTGAATAACAGTGTTGCTAATATGCTGTTAGAAGAACAGAGACAGAAATTGTTTGAAAACGAGGATGTTGATTCACTTATAAATAAGGCATCTGATAATGCTATAAATTGTTTCAAAACAATAGTTTTTGATATTGCTCCTAAGAGAGATAGAAATGTTGAATCAATGAGACTTAAGCTTTCTGATATATCCAATTCAAAAACTGTAAAAGAGATAACAGCAAAACTTGAAGATTATTCTAAAGAAAGTGATGTTGTTGATTCCAAATATGCAGAGGCAAAAACTCTTTGCATGTCAAGTCTTGAGAAATTTTGTGATGCCTTGAATAGAGCAGTTGAAATATCTAAAGGTAAGGAAGCTGATCTTGTAAAGAAAGTAAAAAATGACGTAACCAAACTTCAGCAATCATTAGATCTTATTACAAAACAAGCACAAGAAGAAGCGGACAAACAAAAAAGTCTAGGAGAATCGATAGATCAGGATAGAGATTACTATCCAGTTAATGAAGGCCTTTTTAGTGGATATAGAGGAAGAGTTAATTCTCTTAAGAAACTTCTTATCAATCTTATAACATCTGCAGAAGGAAAGGATCAAGCAAATGGGTATGGTAGAGATTGGAAAAGAATATTCATTGAATTAGATCAACAAAGAAAATCCCTGGATACCAACAGAGGAGAAATTGGAGAGAAGAATTCAAAGAATTTAGAAGAGCTTGAAAAGAAGGTTGAGAAATTCCACGATGAATTTAATAAAGCACTTGTTAACACTTCTAACAAAGCTTTACAAAAACTTGAATCTGACGAAGAGGTTAAAAATCAATATGGCGATGTTACCGAATTAGTAGCACAAGCATTGGACTATTTAACAAGAGCAAACGTTGAACTTACAAGAGCTCATTCAATAGTTAAGGATGATCACGAGGCTAAAGAAAATGCTATCAGTAAAATGTTATTCCCTTTAAGAAGAGGTGACAGAGACACTGACAATAAAATAAAAGGAAGCGGACTTATACTTGCTATACAAAATGCAATGTGTAATGGTATACCTTCTGCAAAAAGGCTCATAAATGCTCATAAGGGACCGAATGGCAAGTTCGGACCGGCGACCCAATCTGTTGTTATCACCATACAAAAAATAACCGGTAATAAGAACGCTAGCGGTGAAATTGATAAGACATTGCTTCATGATATTATGCACTCTGACTGGGTTTCTTCAAAAGATAAAGCAGCAATACAAAAATCATTGGATATAATAAGATCAAAGGTTAATGAAGGGGTTTCTTTCAAACAACACGTTGCTTCTGCTAGTGATTTTTACTCTTTCATTAATGAAGAGAAAATAACTATTAACCAAGCAGATTTTGAAAAAAATCTTGATGCTAACTATAAAACTTTAGCAGGGGAAGGTCCAATGACAAAGAGTGAGGATGATGATCATTTAAAAAAGAAATCAGGAGGAGCACAAGCTCTTGCTAAAAAATTAAGATCTGATTACTCTATTAAAATTGAGACCGATGATTTTGTTAAAGGTGACGGAAGTCTTAAATCTTCATATTCTCCTGAGTTTATTGACGCTTGGAGTAAAGCAATAGATAAAGCAGATCCTAAAGATGATTTTTCTTATTTCTTTACTAATGGAGGTCTTTATAATATTAATCTGACCTCTTCTTCTTTAAAAACCCCATGCAATTGGAAAAAATGGACAAGTGTTAGACAATTGAGTGAATTGGATGACGAGGATGCAAGTTCATTTATGGAAAACTACCTTAAAGGATGGACAACATTCGGGATGGTTAGACCAGAGTGGAGATATGATGGTGTTAAAGATTTGATAAACAAAAATTCTGAGAATGAACAGATCCAATTATCAGGAGCATACGGAATGCTGGAATCTGCAATAAAATACAAATCTATACCATTTATTGATTACACAAGCCTAAGAGGTGATATAAGCAATGCTCTTAAAATAATCCTACAGGACAATGAGAAAAGTCCAGATCTAGGTCCGGATGAATTTATTGCACTTAATAACGCATTAGTTATTCTTGGTAATGCAGTTACATTCGATGGTGATCAATTTGTAAGTTGTATTAAATGGGTTCATGATAATTTGCTAGGTGAAACCGTTGCAAATAGAATAGCTAAGGATCAAATACTTTCAGGATCAAAGGACGATGAAAAATCTGGAGAAATATTAGGATTCGAGAGCAGTAGAATTGTTGTTTCGACGTTAACTAGTTTAGAGAATAAAAAAATAGGAACCTCTGGAAAAGAAACCCCTAAATCAATAAATGGATTTGATCCGTTAATAAAATTAGGAGTTAATTCTAAAGGAATAAGAGGTGTTTTAGGAAAGAACCTATATTACATAGCTAATACAATTTACCCTAGTATTATCTCCCACACTAAAAGAATGAATACAGAAGCATTTGATGACGTACCCCAAACACCGCCATTCAAATGCGTTAATGCAGGAGCTTAATTAAAAAGAGGATATTTAAACAATATCCTCTTTTTTTTGCCTGAAATTTTTGTCCTGGTTTTATCTATAATTTGTAAATCCTTTTATGATTTATTGTTTTGAAGGAGCAAGGAATTCTGGCAAAACTTTCCTTTCCAATTATATTTCAGATTCATTAGATATTGAAAGATTCCAATTTGATTTTGGTCAATTCTTTCATCTTTTAGATTTAAAGTCTACAGATAATAGAGAAGCACATTCATTTTCAATGGGTAAAGAGCTAATGATAATGCAATTAGCTAGAGATATTAAAGTTGTTAATGAATTCATACACGACAGAAGCATATTAACAGTACTTGCATGGGGTCTATCCGAGAATAGAATATCGAAAGATGATGTGATAAAACAAATTGATTTCATTGTTGAAAATGATTTGCTTAAGAATATTTTCATTATTTATATAGATGGAAAAAATCCGATTAAAAGAGAAGGCGTAAAAGATCATTGGGATTATGCAGATAACAGTGACAAGGAAAGAGATGCCTTTGAGTTTATTATATCAGAATTTGACAAAAGAGAGACTTCTTCAATCATTAGATTTCAAAATGATTTCACAGTGAATTCTCAAACAAAATTATATAACCTTTTTAATTCAATATTAAGACCATGTGCGGTATACTATTAACAACTAGGGCTAATGAAATCCCGGAATTACTTGACTCAATAAAACACAGAGGAACCGAGAGATCTACTGTTGAACTTGATGGTGTAACCCTTTGTCATCATAGATTACCTATACAAACCCTTGATGGTGATGAATGGGCTCAACCTATTGAGGTTTCTCCTGGAATGTATCTAATGTTCAATGGTGAAATATTCAATTATGATAAAGAGAGATATTCTTCGGATACTGAATATTTATGTCAATTATTCTCTTCCTTTAGAGGGGGTGATGCAGAGGCATTCTCTGCTTATTATTTGAATCAAATAACTTTATGGGATGGATTCTGGGCAATAGTCCTGTATGATTCAAAAAATGGAAATGTTATAGCTTTTACTGATCCACTCGGAAAGAAATCATTATACAAGAATGAACTTGGAGAAGTGTGTTCGGAAATAAAGGGTCTAATTACAGGAGAGAGTGATTTTGATCAGGCTTACATAAGCACAATTAGAAAGTTCGGTTATAATAGGGATGAAAGAACCCCTTTTGTGAATATCAAAAGACTTCTTCCGAATAACATTTATTCATATAATATGGGATCTGCACGTTTGAATAAGATTTATCCAAATTATTATAGAATGTGGGATTCCCCAATTAGAGAGCTCATAGGAGCCGATTACGAGGCTCATATGGATTGGCTTTGGGATAAACTGTTTGAGAGTGTAAAGTCTCGGCTTGTGTCTAAAAACTACCCTTTATCTATATTGGTATCAGGTGGTCTTGATTCATCAATAATTGCAGCAATACTTAAAGAACTAAAAGCTGATGTAACATGGTTTAGTATAGAGAACGGGGAAACTGATTATGTGAATCTTCTCTCTGATTCTCTAGGTATAAAAACTAATTTTCTTGATTATTCAATGGATCCTGGAATGGTCTCTGAAATATATGCACAGTGGAATGAAACCCCAATAGATTTAGGCTCCGTTATTCCTCAATACCATTTATTTGAAGCAGTTAAGAAACATTCTGGATATAGAATAGTTTTTAGTGGAGATGGATCCGATGAATTGTTTGGTGGATATTCACGTATCCATGAATACGATTCCCAGCAATCTGATATATTTGATGAATTGACTTATTATCATCTTCCTAGATTAGATAAAATGTCAATGGCACACACATTAGAATTAAGAAATCCTTTTCTTAATTTAGAAATAGTTAGATTTGCAATGAATCTTCCTTTAGAGTGGAGAACAGATAAAAAAATACTAAAAGACACATTTTCTCCAATACTTCCTTCTGAAATAATTGATAGAAAGAAAGAAGCTTTAAAGAACCCTGAAATAAAAGAGGACAAACTAAAATACAGACATAAAGCAATAGAGCTCTTTTTAAAAGCTTTTAAGTAGTGTTTAATTATTACTTTTTAGTTGGATATATAGATAAAAAAGTAAAGTAATGGCAGCAGTAAAAACTTTTGACGAGTTTTCAATAAATGAGGATTTTAGTCTTGAAGGAATTCTAACACACGCACTACCTCTTTTAGGAGACAGCTTTGCACAAACAATAAGACAGAAAATAGTTGCAACATTAATGGAAAAATTAGGGATTGAAGATAAATCAACCCTATCTGTAATGCTACAAGAATTTGTCTCGACTATACCATTTTCAGATTTACCTGGAATAATTTCGGGTGACAAAGCAAATGCAGAATACTTCGTCCCTAAATTAGCCGAATTTATACCAAGATTCTTTCAAAGAAAAGGTATAGATACAATTGCAGCTTCACTCGGAATAAATAGCACAGGTTGGCTATACAGCACTCTAAGAAACATGTTAGAAACTGATTTAGGAAAACAAAACCTGAATAAATTTTTAACCTCATTATTTGGTGTTGACCCCGGACATTCAATGGGTAAATCAATTGTTTCTAAGCTAGATCCGCAAGAAAAAGAGAAAATGGCAGATGCAATACAAAATAAAGACGGATCTTCTGATTCTGATAGTGGTATAGCAGGATTTCTCAGTGGATTAATGGGTGGTCATGGTAACACAGAGAATTCGGGTAATCAATCATACAACCCTACAACAGCATAAAAATAATAAAAACAAATGAATTTAGAAGATATAGCTAAAAGAGACATATTGGACTTTAATAGTTTTCTTAAGAAAGTACATGACGAAAATTATAAGCCACTTTCCCCTGCAAATCAATCAGAGGGAGGACTTGCTAAGTCAGGTATTCATTCAATAAAAAGAGAGCCTGCTTACGATCATGTCGGATACGCAGATGCAGTATTTGGAGACACATCTAAAATAAACGTTCCTGGTATAAGAGTAAATGTAGCACCCGGGGATGAAACACCGGGAAGTCTTAGCGATGCTACAGGATTTGGATCAACTCATATGATGCACGCTAGTGAATCAGAAGACACAACATTCATAACAAGATTATCTGATTTTGTTTAGTCTTATTGTATTAAAAGAAAGGCCTAGTAAAAACTAGGCCTTTTTTATTTGGACATTGCTTCTATAAACTTCTCTTTTGCTAACTTATAAATTTCTGACTCCTCTTCAAAATTTTCATAGATCTCTATGACATAAAGTCCAGGGAACGGATCGTCATTTATATTACTCTCTTGCAATATCTCGTGATAAATGTATTCGTAATTTAGTGAGAAGAATGTATTTTTAAGGTGAACCTTCTTAAGAATAAATATTTCTCTATCCTCGTCTTCCATTTTCATTCTAATATTTCCCTTAAAAAAATAATTTAGTATTTTATCGGTAACCATATTTCTGATTATTAAAATACCAGAATTCTCTTTTGGCTTCTTATCATATTTCGAATTAATCTTAAATATTTTTATTTTAGACTCTTCTTCTTTGATCATTTCCAGAAAAATCTCAGAGTAGTCGTATAAAGTATTTAGAGACTTTTCTATTATTTCATCGACTTGATTTAGCCAATTAAGATCAACGCTTTTATTATACAAGGTGTTTAAAAATTCCTTATCTTCTTTATTTAGGTGTTTTAGTAGGGACTCACTTATTTTTCTTGTCTCTTTAAAATCGTTTAGTGCCTTTACTATTTTTGAGATCTTCCTAACTATAGGAAAACAGTTTTCCGTGTCTATGTCTTTACTTATAGATTTTAAATAGTCTAAAAGCACATATTCTTTATATTCTGGGTCTATTGGATCTCTTAAGAACCAAACAGGGCTCAATTTTTTCTCCATTCTTTCAGTTTTAATCTTGTTTATATATTTATGACATTAAAACTTTAAAATTAGATATATAGAAGAAAAAATCGATATGGCAAGAGTTTACGACTATAACTCATTTTCTTCAAATAAAATTGGCTCGGAAAGGGGATCATACACTTTTGGGTGCCATTTAAAATATATTGACATAGATATACACAATAAACCAGAAGAATATGCTAATGTGAGTGATGCAAAAGTTTTTGTTGAATATTCAGTGAATCTTGATATTAAAAAGACTGGAATAGATGCTGTCAATTTCTCAATAAATACAATTGAATTGGAGTTTTCCGTTGATGATCATCCGAATCCAATTAAAGAGTTTGATATAGACCTTACACCAGGAAGCACAATAGATATAGGCCAAGTAATGGCAGATGTCAATAGTTCTCCGATACCAACTGATCCAACTGGAATAAGAATAGACATGAATGGTTCAACAGACCCTAAAAAATTCAATGTGTACGTTTCCTTCGGAAAGGATTAATCTTAAAAAATTAAAATGAGAATATTAAAATTTGACCAATTCTTAAATGAATCATCAGAATACCAAATACCTGGTGTACAAAGTACATGGGGAGGCGGTTATGAGATTCAAGTAAAAGATGTAACCGATGATGAGGATGCAGAGGAAGAAAATAAGATTCTATTCAAAAACGATAATGGAACTTCTGCTTCTATTTGTTACATTGATTCTGATGGTGAATTAATAGATCCTGTTTCTATTCCATTAGATGCAATGGAAATTAAAAAGAATCAGGAAGGAAAAGTTAATTGCATAATTTTGGATCCGTATAAAAAATGGATAACAATTGGAAAAAATGCAGATGTTATTGATGATTTTATCGAATCCTTTGGTGATTGTATGAGTGATTCTAAATCTAAAGTGACATCAAACACGGATTCAGCAAAAGACGATGTTGAAATGATATTAGATCTTCTTGGTATACAATCTGGAATAGATCATTTTTCTAATGACGGTGAAAATAAATGGGCAGCTGTATTAAACAATGGATCTTTAGTTGAAATAAATAAAAGATCTAAGAATGATTTGCTTGGTTCTTTTAAAGTTTATAAAAATCATAAAGATGCAGTTCCTTGTATACATATAGATCACTCTTGTAAACCAAAATTAACAAAATTCAATTTAGGTGATGATGTTGATGTTGAAGAAGAAGGAGGTCTTAGT
>Ga0214164_1002206_pt1 | contig 10246 bp, 7 predicted proteins | sample TroBogepilimnion_13_FD_153003 | JGI IMG/M metagenome (GOLD analysis project Ga0214164, IMG submission 153003) | Freshwater microbial communities from Trout Bog Lake, WI - Practice 03JUN2009 epilimnion v4 | ecosystem: Environmental > Aquatic > Freshwater > Lake > Epilimnion/Euphotic zone ...
GTGTTGGCAACGACGATTGCGCCCAAATTTGTCCATGTGGATGCGGATTACTACACCCCATGACACTTCCTTTATTTTCAAAAATTTGAACATAATTGATATAATCGTGACTGCCCAATTCGATGTATTGTGCTGCCCAAGTTTTGACTACTTTCTCGATGTCAGCCAGTTCCATTTCAGGTAATGTCAAGTTATGTTTTGGCGAAAAACAAACTACTTTATTGATGCCACGTTCTGGTTTTTGTTGGAATAAGGGTTGGGAATGATTTTCAAAAAGTACTTCTTCTTGCAAAAGCGCTGAAAAATCATTTTCAAAGACATAACAATCGGTATACTCTTCATTTTTTATGCCATTGGAACGCACATTCCCCGAACATAAGTAACAAGTTGAATCGTGCTCGGGACGATTGTCTGGAGCCACTTTTTCATTTTGTCCTTGCCATGGTCGCTTTGCCCGATGGGGAGAAACTAATATCCATTCGTCTAGCAAAGGATTGTATCTTCGGTGTGGATGTTCATTAGGATTGAAATTTTGCATATTTTATTTTTATCTTTTTGCCACGTATTTTACTAATGGGCACAAATTGTATGTTTTGTATCTTTCACAAACACATGAAAGCTATTTTTTTTCTTTATACTCGCTTGTTCCTTTTGAAATTTTTACTTTATATGATTTTAATTCGATGCCAAATTGGTTTTTATATTGTTCTGATATTTTTGAAATAAGTTCTTTTTCGGCGCCTTTTTCAACTAAATTAATCGAGCAGCCTCCAAAACCTCCGCCCATCATTCGAGCTCCCAAAACGGAGGACTCTTTTTGAGCTATTGCCACTAAAAAATCAAGTTCATCGCAACTCACTTCATATTCTTTAGACAATCCCTTATGTGTTTCGCTCATTAGTTTACCTAATGTTTGAAAAGCAGACGTTTTAATAGCACAAACCGCATCTTGAACGCGTTGTATTTCTTTTACCACAAAATGACATCGTTTGAAAATGGTTTCTCCCAAGGTTTCTTTCAGTTGTAGAACCATCGATTCGGTACAATTTCTAAACGTTTTTACTTCTGTAAAATGTTGTTTTATAATAGCTAATCCCTGTTCTACTTCTTGGCGTCGCACATTATAACCTGAAGTCAAATGGGTGTGTTTTACATTACTATCCAATAAAAGTAGGGAATATTTTTTAAAATTTACTTTGTGGTATTCGTATTCTAAAGTGTTACAATCGAGTTTGATTACCTTGTTTTTTTTGCCAAAAACAGACGCAAACTGATCCATGATGCCACAATTAACGCCCACAAAAGTATGTTCCGATTTTTGTCCAATAAGAGCCATTTCTTGTTTGGATAAATTGCAATCAAACAAAGTATTTAAGGCAAAAGCAAAACCACATTCTACCGCTGCTGACGACGAAAGCCCAGCGCCAATAGGAACGGTACTACTAAAAACAGCATTAAATCCTGTTAGAGGTAATTTCTTTTCTTTGAATTGTTGTATAACACCAAGGATATAGTTAATCCACATTTCTGGATTGGGAAGTAATAGGTCGTTCAAATCAAATTCGAAGATTTCATTTAAATCTTTGGCAATTATTTTGCATTGGGTGGTTTCATTGGGAGCCACTGCGATACATACATATTTATTGATGGCAGCTGGTAAAACAAAGCCATCGTTATAATCTATATGTTCTCCAATAATATTGATTCTTCCTGGTGAAAGGAATATAGAGGCAGGATTTTGGTGGAACAATTTTTCAAAATGTTCGGTTGTATTTTGTATTAATTTCTTTTTCATGAGTTATTGAAACAATGACTTCAGTTAATTAAGATTTAAAGTGATAGTAGCAGGATTCAATCCATCAGATTGTGCCTGCAATGTTACACTACCAGCAGTTTTTTCGGCTTGAATAATTATTTGGCACTTTCCATTAAAGACACTTCTTTGCCAAGTACCTTCTTTGCATTGATCGGGTTCATGCGAACTTGGGTCTCCGTTGCCCACACCAATTATTTTAGCATTACCTTTTAAATTAAATTTCACCAAATTATCAGCTACAGGCACTTCTCTTCCTTTTTCATCGGTAATGGAAATGTTGATAACGGTTGCATCTTTGCCGTCAGCAGTCAATGTGGTTTTGTCGGGGTTTAATTTTACAGAAAAAGCTTTTCCTGTGGTTTCTATTCTGGAAACTATTTTTCTTCCTTTCTTATAGCCGATAGCCTCTAAAGTTCCTGGTTGATATTTCACTTGCCATTGCAAATGACTGTTTCTCGGCATGGTTTTTTTACCCAAACTTTTACCGTTTAAGAAAAGTTCTACAGTATCGGAATTGGAATTTACCCAAACATCAATGGGTTTCTCTATTTTTTCAGGCCAATTCCAATGCGGAGAAATATGCAAGACGTCTTTATCGGTCCACCAACTTTGATAATAATAATAAATGTTTTTTGGAAAACCACATACATCCATAACTCCAAAATGCGAATTGATATTGGGCCAATGATAAGGCGTAGGTTCGCCACGATAATCGAAACCTGTCCACACAAATCCACCCACCCAATAGGAGTTTTCGGCGGCTAATTTCCACCAAGTTTCGGCTTTACTTGCCCACCACGGATGTGTAATATCTTGGTCGGGAACATAGCCTCTAATACTGTCTTTTACATACATCCCACGAGTAGTTACTGTGCTTCCCATTTCAGTTCCAAGCAGTGGTTGGTTAGGATGATCGCGATGATATTCTGCTACTGCATACTCGCGGTAATTGAATCCACGAATTGGAATAACTTCATTCACTCCTTTATAATCATTGCCCATATCGGCAGCATAGGTGCTCGTTCTTGCTGGGTCCAATTCTTTTTGAATAGCTAAAAGAGTTTGTGCAATCTTTTTTCCTTGTTCAGTTCCTTGAATGGTTTGCTCTTCATTGCCAATTGACCATAAAAATACCGAAGGATGATTTTTGTCACGGATAATTAATCGTCGGAATTGGTCGGTATATTCGGGGCTACTATTTAACAAACGTTGTTCATCTAGGACTAACATTCCTAAACTGTCGCAAGCTTGTAAAAGTTCGGGTGTAGGAGCGTGATGACTTGTTCTATAGGCATTCGACCCCATTTCTTTTAATAATTTAATGCGGTAGTATTGCATATAATCTGGCAAGGCACTGCCTATTCCTGCATGGTCTTGATGATTATTGGTGCCTTGAATTTTGATGTGCTTTCCATTTAAAGAAAAACCTTCTTTGGCATCAAATTTTAACGTTCTTATGCCAAATTTGATTTTGATTTGGTCTGTAATTTTGCCATTTTCTTCAATGACCGAAACTGCTCTAAACAAATAAGGGTCATCTAATGACCATAAACGGGCATTTTGTAATGATAATTTTTGCTTTATGGTTGTCTTTCCGTTGATTGGAAGTGAAATTTTTTGCGAATCACTTTTCGCAATGACTTTTCCATTCCTATCTGTGATGTAAGTATACATCATGCATTCAGTTGGGACTGAATTTTTATTTTCTACAACCGTTTCAGTACTAATTAGGGTATTTGAATTGGTCACTTCAGAAGACACATACAATCCGTCTTCAGGAATGTGCAGGTTGTTGCGCTCGTTTAGCCAAACGTGACGGTAAACTCCGGCGCCTTCATAAAACCAACCTTCGTTTTGAGTCGCATCCACTCGAACTACCATTACATTTTCGGTATCAAAATTCATATAATCAGTTACATCGTATGATTTTCCAACATAGCCACTAAAATTAGTTCCCAAATAAAAACCATTTATCCAAACAGTAGCATTTCTATAGATACCATCGAATTGAATTTCGAAACGTTTGTCGCTTTTTGATTTCGCAACGCTAAAATGTTTGCGATACCAACCAATACTTGTTTCGGGATACAATCCACCAATGGTTTTGTAACCATGAGATTCTACATCAAAACTTGCGGTATTTTGAAATGGAAGTGCCACCGCCCAATCGTGAGGGACATTTACGGAAGTCCAAGAAGAATCTATAAACTTGGGATTTATAACAGTTGTAGTAAAAACGTTTGACTTATGAAACAAAGAAATAGTGCTGTAATCAAAATCTTTTTCCGGATGAGCAGCATTGCCAAAATGGAACTTCCAGCCTTCGTCAAGGCTTATTTTTTCTTGTGCTTTGACAGTAGAGCCAATTAGTAAAAGAAAAGAAAAGAGAAGGGCTTTCTTAAAAGAGAAATTGTGTGAGATTATAGGCATACTAGTAGTATTAATTCGCTTTAAAAGCATCTAAAGCTATTGAAGGTTTCCCATCAGATTGCCAAGCGCTCAATTGATAACCACTCCATGTTTTTTCTCCTTCAGGCTCCCAATAAATAACGCCAAGACCTTTATTGTTTGGAACAGCTTTTACGGCATTGATAACTGCTACAAGCATGTCATGAGTATTTTGTGCCAAGGTATAATCTCCACCTACTTCCACCACCATTACTTCTTTTCCATAACGGGAAGCCATATCGTTTAAATTGGTTGCAAGATTGGATATTGTTGTTGTATAATCGCTATTTAACCAATAAGGATAGTAGGACATTCCAATAACATCGTATCGTACATAATTTGCTGTAGCACTATCAAAAAACCATCTGAATTTAGTGTTGTCATTTCCTTGGTCTAAATGAATAATTACTTTTATAGAGGGATTAATAGCTTTGGTGGCATCGTAACCTTTGTTTAATAATTGCGCAAGTTGACCAAAATTGTTAGAATTTCCTTCTGGCCACAGCATTCCACCAGGAATTTCATTCCCAATTTGAACCCATTCTGGAGTAACTCCTGCTGTTTTTAAATCATTTAACACATCATACGTATGATTGTACACATCAGTCAATAATTGACTAAAAGAATCAGTAGCCCATGCCGCTGGTTTGTTTTGTTTGCTTGGGTCTGCCCAAGAATCGGAGTAATGAAAATCAATCATGATGCGCATGCCCATATTTTTAGCACGCACTGCCAATGCCACTGTTTCTGCTTTGCTACAATGTCCGTTGATTTTATCCGTAGAAGGGTTGACCCAAACTCTAAGACGAATTGTATTAATCCCTCTATCTTTTAGCAATTGTAAACAATCTTTTTGGGTTCCATCCGCATCCAGAAAATGGTAACCTGTTGCTTCCATTTGGGGCAACCATCCCGTATCAGCACCTTTTGCAAAGGCAGCTATTATTGGAGTTGGAGTTGGGGAAGGTTGTTCTGTGGCACTTTGTGCATTGCTGCAAGATGTTGATGATAATGTTGCAGTTAGAAGTAAAGTTGCAGATAAAAATGCTTTGATTTTTTTCATGATTTATATGTTTTCAAATTTGAAGACGGTGTTATGTAGATAAGTTTCTTCTTTTTTTAATACAGATGATGGAAAATTTTCGTGATTGGGTGCATCTGGAAAATTCTGTGCTTCAAAACAGATGCCGCTTAACGGATGGTAGTTTGCATTTTCTTTTCCTTTAATTTGATTAAAGCAATTGCCTCCAACATAAATATGAACTGCAGGTTGATTGGTGGTGACTGACATTTTAAGGTTGTTTTTTGTACTGAAAAGTGTTGCTGCAATTTCAGATTCTTTATTCAAAACAAAAGTATTATCGATTTTTGTTGGGCATTTTTTAGGACTATTAAAATCAAATGGAGTTCTAACTAATTCAAAAAATCTACCAGTTGGAATATTTTCAAGATTGGTTTCCAAAGTTTTGTATGAATTTACAAATAATTCTTGGTTTTCAATAGTTTCGGAATGTCCATCCAAATTAAAATAACTGTGTTGCGTTAAATTGAGAATAGTATCTTCAGTTGATTTCGCCAACATATCTACTTTTAGTTCATTTTCATCTGTTATTGTGTAAGTAATTTGAGTCATGAGAATTCCAGGAAAATGTTCTTCGTTATCTTGACTTGTATATTCTAAAACAATCGCATTTGAGGTAACAGTTTTGACTTCCCATACAGCTTTACTAAATCCTTCAACACCTCCATGAATTTGATGGGCTCCGTGATTTTTGGTTAATACAATTTTGTTTCCATTTAAAACAAATGTAGCATTATTAATTCGCCCTGCATATCTTCCTACAAGAGCCCCCAAATAGGGTGCATTAGGCAAACTAAAAGAGTCGATGTAATTTTCTAAGTTTTCAAATCCTAAAACAACATCAACTTTCTTTTTATTCGCTATTGGAATATTTAAAGAAGTAATGGTTGCGCCATAATTAACAACTTCCAATTTCATTCCGTTTTTGTTCTTCAATCTAAAGCAAAAAATTTCTTCGCCAGTTGTTAAAAAACCGATAGATTTCTTAAAATCAGTAGCTGCTAATTGTGAAAAAAGTGTTTTTGACATTTTATTTTTATAATAACATCATCAAATGTAGTAATAAGTAGTTTTAAACCATACCGGTACCTACCAGTTTTTTGTATATTGCCACCAGTTAATTTGTTTTTTTATGAAAATTATAAACGTTGTTACTAGTTCGACTTTGCCAAAATACAAACAAATCGTTTTTTCTATTGAAGCTGCCATTTCGGATAATAGATTAAAAAAAAATGACAAATTACCTTCGGTTAATAAAGTGAGTTTGGAGTTTTCCATTTCTAGAGACACTGTTTTATTGGCATATGATGAGTTAAAGAAAAGAGGGATTATTTATGCTATTTTAGGAAAAGGCTATTATGTAAAAAGTGTAGAGTTTAGTTTTGAACAAAGAATATTCCTTCTCTTTGATGAATTGAATATTTTTAAAGAAGATATTTATACTTCTTTTTTAGAAAAGATGAATAATACGGCTCAAATTGATATTTTCTTTCATCATTTTAATATTGAAATGGTTAAAAAACTAATCAATGAAAGTAATGGTGACTATTCAAAATATATTATAATGCCTACCAATTTAGTAGGAGTAGCAGACTTAATTAAAATACTCCCAAAACAAGATGTTTATATTTTAGATCAAACCAATTCGGATTTGAAAGAATATCCATCTATCCATCAAAACTTTGTAAAAGATATGTATGATGCTTTGTTGGAGGGTAAAGTACTTTTGCATAAATACAAGAAACTGATTTTGATTTTTCCTGGGTTTAGAGAGCCATTAGGTATGAAAATTGGGTTTGAAAAATTCTGTTTAGATTTTTCTTTTCCAAATGAAATCATTACCGATTTTAATGCTAGAGAAATTCAAAATGGAGACGTCTATATTATTCCAGATGACAGAGATTTAGTTAGAGTGGTTGAACAAGGAAAGCTTCAAAAATTAAAGTTAGGTTCTGATTTTGGAATTATTTCATATAATGAGACACCCTTAAAAAAAGTTGTTGAAAATGGTATAACAACTATTTCAACAGATTTTAATGAAATGGGAGCTTTGTTGGCAGAAATGATTTTAGAAAATAAAAAGATTCAAATAGAAAATAAAAATAAATTGATCATTCGGAATTCTTTGTAAATAAATAATAAAAAAGGTCTTCTTTTTAGAAGACCTTTTTTAGATAAAACTATTTGCTCTGGTATTGAGTAATACGTTTATATAATTCTTCATTTGCTTTTAATTGGGCCAATTGATTATCGTTTAATCCGCCAATAAATTTTCTTCCAAATCGTTCAAAAAGCATTTTTTTTTCTTCTTCGCTTTTTGCTGCATTTATTTCATCAGCACGCATGTGTAAAAGCGTAGTAAAATCTCTTTTTAAACTTTCATCCATAGTGATTGTTTTAGTTAGATCACTTATGTCTTTTATAATAGAAGCATCTGTGATTTCTGTTTTTACTGAAATAGATTTAGAGGCTTCTTGCGCCTTAGAAGTAAAACTAAAAACGGCAGTGATTACTAATATTGCAATAATTCTTTTCATATTTAATTTCAAAATTAATTTGTGAGTGACGAATTTACTACTTTTTTTTCAAAAGATTGGTTATAGTTTTATTTTCCTAAATATTCTACAATTTTACTATCTCCATTGACAACCACTTTCATCAATCCATGTTTAACAATTCCTTTGCTTGCTAGATCCCATTTTTTTCCGCTTAATGCTGTTTTTTCTTTCAAGTCACTAATAGAAATTCCTTCATTAGCTTTTAGAATTTCAATAATGTGTTTTTCATCATCAGTCAATTCAATTTGTTTTTTTTCAGGTCGCATTTGCGGGAAGAAAAGCACTTCTTGAATCGATTGATTGTTTGTTAAAAACATAATTAGCCTGTCCATTCCAATTCCTAATCCAGAGGTTGGTGGCATACCATATTCTAAAGCTCTTAAGAAATCATTATCTATAAATTGAGTTGCTTCATCATCACCTCGTTCTGCTAATTTTAATTGCGCCTCAAAACGTTCTCTTTGGTCAATTGGGTCGTTTAATTCCGAATAGGCATTGGCAATTTCTTTTCCGCAAACCATTAATTCAAAACGTTCTGTTAGTTCTGGATTATCTCTATGTTCTTTACATAAAGGAGACATTTCTTTTGGATAATCCGTAATGAATGTTGGTTGGATGTAATTTCCTTCGCATTTTGCTCCAAATATTTCATCAATTAATTTTCCTTTCCCCATTGTGTTATCTACATCAATCCCCATACTTTTAGCAGCTTCGAATAATTCTATTTCACTTTTTCCGGAAATGTCAAAACCAGTAAAATCTATTATTGATTGTGTCATCGTAACTCTAGCGTAAGGTGTTTTGAAATTAACTTTATGCTCCCCAAAAGTTGTTTCTGTAGTTCCATTTACTTCATTTGCACAATATTCTAATAAGTTTTCAGTAAATTCCATCATCCAATTGTAGTCTTTGTAAGCTACATAAATTTCCATTGCAGTAAATTCTGGATTATGGGTTCTATCCATACCTTCATTACGGAAATTTTTAGAGAATTCATAAACACCATCAAAACCACCAACAATCAATCTTTTTAAATATAATTCGTTGGCAATCCTCATATATAATGGAATGTCTAAACTATTGTGATGTGTTATAAAAGGACGAGCTGCAGCTCCGCCAGCAATAGATTGTAAAACAGGAGTTTCAACTTCCATATAACCAGCTGCGTTGAAGAAGTTTCTCATAGCGGTGAAAAGTTTCGTTCTTTTGATAAAAACTTCTTTAACATTTGGATTTACTACTAAATCAACATAACGCATTCTGTATCGTAATTCAGCATCATTAAAAGCATCGTGAACTTTTCCGTCTTCATCAACTTTTGGTAATGGTAATGGTCGTAATGTTTTGCTTAAAAAATTAAATTTTGTGACACGAATACATTTAGCTCCTACTTGAGTGGTAAATAATTCACCTTCAACTCCAATGAAATCCCCTAAGTCAGTTAGTTTTTTAAATACCTGACTGTACAAGGTTTTATCTTCCTCAGGACAGATTATATCCCGATTGAAATACATTTGAATTCTACCTTCGCTATCTTGTAGTTCAGCAAAACAAGCTTTCCCTTGATCACGAACACTCATAAGTCTCCCTGCAACAATAATTTTCTTGCCTTCTTCAAAATTATCCTTAATCTGCTTTGAAGTATGATTTACAGGAAATAAATCTGCGGGATAAGGATTAATTCCAAGAGCACGTATAGCTTCAAGTTTTTCTCTTCTGATGATTTCTTGTTCGGAAAGTTGCATATATAATGTATTTTAAGCGTGCAAAGATAATGATAATTTAAAAAGGAGGCAATTTGTAATTCGATTAAAGATTTAGATGTTTTTTGCCGCAGTGCACCGCGGATATGTCGTGGATTTGTCGGGAGTATATCGGGGATATCTTTTGGATATTTATTGTGACTATTCAATTAAAAAGGTAAAAGTTTGTTAGATTTGTATTTTATTAAAACATGAACAAACAAATCCAACTTCAAGATTTAGGAAATAAAGATTATAAAGCTACTTGGGATTATCAGGAAGAATTGTTTAAAGGAATTGTTGACATCAAAATCCAAAATCGAAATTCTGACTCCCAACTTCCTACTCCCAACTTCTTGCTTTTTGTAGAGCATCCACATGTTTACACATTAGGTAAAAGTGGAGATATTTCAAATTTGCTTTTGTCTGAAAAACAACTTGAGGCAAAAGGAGCTACTTTTTATAAAATAAATAGAGGAGGTGATATTACCTATCACGGTCCTGGTCAAATTGTAGGATATCCCATTTTAGATTTAGAAAATTTCTTTACGGATATACATAAATATTTACGTTTTCTTGAAGAGGTAATTATTCTCACTTT
>Ga0214164_1002207_pt1 | contig 10230 bp, 5 predicted proteins | sample TroBogepilimnion_13_FD_153003 | JGI IMG/M metagenome (GOLD analysis project Ga0214164, IMG submission 153003) | Freshwater microbial communities from Trout Bog Lake, WI - Practice 03JUN2009 epilimnion v4 | ecosystem: Environmental > Aquatic > Freshwater > Lake > Epilimnion/Euphotic zone ...
CTATTCAGGATTTAACGGATCAAACGGCGCAAGCGGATTCAGCGGCTATTCAGGATTTAACGGATCAAACGGCGCAAGTGGTTATAGCGGATTCTCAGGAGCTACTGGGGCAACAGGTTCAACTGGCCTGCCAGGTTCTACAGGTACAAGCGGTTTTAGCGGCTATAGTGGGTCGCCTGCAAGCAATGCAGGAACAATTACAGTAGCTAGCCAATCAGCCAATGCCAACTACTATCCAACATTTGTTGCAGGTACAGGCTCTGAAAGCATGTACATAAACTCGGGCATACTTTCTATAAATCCAAGCGACGGTTTCTTAACAATTACAGGAGCAAGCAATCCAAGCTATGCGTTGACATTAAATGCTGTAAACAACTCAAATACATATGCACCGGCGATTGCGCTGATCAATACCAGCTCAGGCGCAAGCAATCCAAACAAGTATATGCGTATTAATCCCACAGGTGCATTGGAATGGTTGAATAGCACAGCTTCGACTGTTATTATGTCAATATCAGATGCAGGTGCATTTGGTGCAGCTGGGGAAATCACTGCATACTATTCAGATGCACGTTTAAAAACCAATATACGTCCAATTGATTGTGCAGTAGATAAAGTAATGCAACTAAACGGTGTTTACTATACTGCTAACCAGTTGGCCAACGAGTTAAACGGCGAAGATATGTCAATACAACGTGTTGGATTAATAGCACAAGAAGTAGACGCTGTGCTGCCAGAAGTTGTGCGTCCTGCACCGTTTGACGTTGGCGAGAATGGCCTAAGCAAAACTGGTGAAAACTACAAAACCTTGCAGTATGAACGTATTGTGCCACTGCTGGTAGAATCAATTAAAGAACTGAATAACAAGATTTCTCAACTACAAAGTGAAATTTTAAGACTCAAAAGTTAACAGCAAAATACACTGGGTAACAACTTGCTATTGTTACCCAGTATATTTTAAAATATGTAAACCTTTAAGTTACCAAGGCTTACATGAAATATACCATTATTATTCCAACCTACAATCACTGTGACGATCTTCTTAAACCTTGTGTTGAATCTATTTTCAAGTACACAGACATGCAAGATGTACAATTGATTATTTCGGCAAATGGTTGCACTGACAATACAAAATGGTACTTAGACAGTCTCAGGTATCAGTTTGACAGTTTAGGATTTGGTAAAAATCTTAAAATATTATGGAGTGATACTCCATTGGGATATGCAGGAGCAAACAATGTTGCTATTGAGCAAGCTGTTGCTGATAAAATTGTGCTGTTGAATAACGACGTCATATTACTCGATCAAGGTGTAAATCAATGGTTGGAAATGCTCAATGCTGAGTTTGACAACAACCCACAATGCGGTGTTTCGTGCTTGATAAAAAATTTCTCCCCAGAAGCAAATGCAGATTTTGCTATATTTTTCTGTGTAATGATTTCGCGGGCCGCATTTGATGCAGTTGGACTGTTAAACACTATCTATGGTGCCGGAGCTGGTGAAGATGTGGAATTCTGTGTAGAAGCACAAAAACTTGGGTTTGACATTTGTCAAGTTGGCGAAAAAACAATCAGCTATGATTCATCTTTTTGGACAGGAACTGTACCAATTTATCACAAAGGCGAAGGAACATATCACGATACAAAACTATTTCCAGATTGGAATAACATTTTTTATAGAAACGGTCTTATATTAGCTAAAAAATACAATATTGAATATTATAAAAGAAGCCTTTGTAACAATTTTGAAAGAGCAATTTATCTCAAAGGCGACCCAGTTGATCCACGAGAAGTGTCGCGATACCAGTTAGCTGCACAACAAATTGTGGGTAATTCTGTGCTGGAAATCGGCTGTTCAACAGGTTTTGGGTTACAGTTTTTACCTGAACATATCTCGTATGTTGGGCTAGACTACGACAGAATTGTAATTGAATGTGCAACCGACCAAAACTGGCGTGAGGCTGCAGAATTTGTGCATGCAGACATTAACACATATGATCTGGGATATTACGATACAATTATTGCGTTTGAAGTTATAGAGCATTTAGATAACGGACTTGCAATAGTAGAGAAACTTAAAAATCATTGCCGACAGCTGATTATATCGGTGCCGTTTATGGAAACTCCGGGATTTTTTGGTATATATCACAAACTACACATGTTAAACGAGTCACATTTTCCCGGCTTCAATTTTTCTTATATAAATCAAGATGGAGTTGTGTTGTCAGAGCCAGGGCCTCAAGATGCATGGCATACAAACGGAGACTCTCGCTTCAATTTAATGGTGTGTCAATACAATGCAGGATAACATACTTTGTTCAATATCAACTAGAGGCCGATACTTTACTACATTACCATTGGCTATTTCAGCTGTAATCACACAGTCTAAGAAAATTAGTAGACTTGTAATTTTTGACGACAACGATGACCCACAAGACATGCGTAAGGAAAATGTATATAGTCATCTTTTTCAAATGATGGATATCAAAGGTATTGAATGGGAATGGCTATGGGCTGGAAAAAAAGGTCAGCATCACAACCACCAACTGGCCAATACTATGAATTTTCCTTGGGTTTGGCGTGTTGACGACGACACAATACCTGAGCCAACTACACTTGAAAACTTGTTTGCATATGCCAACGATGACGTAGGCGCTGTTGGCGGTGCTGTGTTAACCCCACCTCTACAGTTTGAAAATTCAAATCCTTCTGGATTGATAGAAAACATATACGACGAGCCAAACCCACAATGGCGTACAATCAATACTGTACAAGATGTGGATCATTTACACTGTACCTTTTTATATAGGGCAGGAGTACACGACTACAATACTGGACTCAGTAGAGTAGCACACCGCGAAGAAACATTGTTTACATATGGCCTAAAACAAAAGGGTTATAGAGTAATTGCCGTGCCCAACGCAGTAACTTGGCATCTTAAAAGTCCCAATGGCGGAATACGTACAGACGACCGTGAAGATCTCTTTAGACACGACGAAGATATATTTCGTAATACTGTCAATTTAAAAGACAAAACTGTTGTGGTTCTCAACAATGGAATGGGTGATCACATTGTGTTCAAACATGTGTTGCCCGAAGTTAAAAATCCTGTTGTGTTTTCGTGCTACCCAGAAATAGTCCCAGGTCGCAGCATACAAGAAGCCAAAGATATGTTTGGAGATATCGAACAATTTAATATCTATAGAAAAATGGACGAATGGCGCTGGACAGCCAGTCTCGAATCGGCATTTAGAAAGTTGTATATAAAATGATCATAATCAGTCCATATGCTAAAGAATTGCCAAAAGGTGGCAATAACCCAAAAAATTATCCATTTTGGCGACAGTTAATACCACTTATAAACGAACCTATTGTGCAGATTGGTGTTGCTAACGAAAAACAATTGGTTGCGGATTTTAGAACTGATCTCAGTTTGCAAGATCTAAGATTGTTAGTAAATCAATGCAGAACATGGATTTCTTGCGATAGTTTTTTCCAGCATTTTTGTTGGGATATTGGAAAACCAGGTGTAGTGATTTGGGGGCAATCAGACCCGTTGATATTTGGTCATCAAGAACATACAAATCTGTTAAAAGACCGTAAATATCTATTTCATAATCAATTTCTTGCATGGGATTTAATACCAATGAGATACGATTGTTTTGTAGAACCGCAAGAAGTTGCGCAAGCACTAGAAAAGTTCACGTAACCACTGGATAAATATAGCATGAATCTCAAACTGCTTGACATCCAATATCTTAGAGCTCAAAACACAACAACAGGACAAGTAGTTGTAACAGGGCCTACACAGTCCGTTGCAGCCGCCGACACATTAGTGGTTGTAAATGGCAACGTTGGTATAGGATCTAGCACTCCGTCATCGCCGCTTAGTGTTTCAGGAAATGTTGCAATTTTTGGTGGAAATAGCTCTATTATATTTCCAGACGGTAGTACGCAGTCTACCAGTGCAAACCATGTTGTGTTTCCAGGCGACATGCCAGGCGCTGTGCAGTTCAACAAAAACGGAACGTTTGGTGGCAACGAGGCTAATTTATATTGGGATAATACAAATTTACGGTTTGGGGTGGGCACAAATACTCCAAAGTCAAGTTTTCAAATTATAGATGTCGGATATGAAAGTACCAACACGTCTACGTCGGGAATTACTCCTGTGGTATTAGATAGCTTTCCAGTGCCATACTATCGCAGTTGCCATTACATTGTACAGATAACAGACGAAAACAACAGTTGGTATCAAACCAGCCAGCTAATGTTGATACAAGACGGTTTAAATGCCTATCAAACAGAGTATAATATTGTTGTAACTCAAACTAGACTGGGCGATTTGACCTGCCAAGTTTCAGGGGGCAATGTACAATTGCTGTTTACAGCATTATACACAAGCGAGAAAAATATCAAGGTAATACGTACCAGCATCGAACCTTAGCTGCAATGAAATTCTGGCAGCATAAATACCTGTAACATTATCTACGACTTCGAAGTCGTACAGTTACAGCAAAATAAAGGCAAGAAACGATGTCCATACCAATAGATTTCATTTTAAGACAGGGTTTACAAGTTGCCACAAACGTGGTGGTTGGAACATACGCTCTCAATGTTGCCAATCCGCCTACTAATGGCCTAATTGTAAGCGGCAATGTGGGTATTGGAACAGCATCGCCTGTACAACAACTGCAAGTTGTTGGAAACATTCAAATTACCAACGCTGCCAGTGCTCTCAGCGGCATTTACTTTGCCGACGGCACATACCAGGCTACCAGTGCTTCCAGTTACTCTACTCCTGCAGGTGGACCTGTAAACTCTGTACAGTACAATACCGGGTCGGGGTTTGGTGGCAGCAATAATTTTGTTTTTAATAGTAACGCAGTAGGTATAGGTACCAGCACTCCTGCACATATATTAGATGTGCAATCAAACACAAGTGTAGCCAGCTTTGCAACACGCAGTGGTACAGATTATCAGATTAACATAGGAAACAACACACCTAGTGGTAATGTTGCAGTACTGGGCTACAGCAACAGCAACTTGTATGCATACATAACAACCGGCCTTCAACCCGTTCCTACACTGGTTGTAACGCAAGGTAACCGAGTTGGTATTGCAACAACTGTGCCTGTAAACACACTAGATGTAAACGGCTCTGTTGCGATTGGCACATACGCCGGAGTTTCTCAGGCACCAACCAACGGACTTGCTGTAAGCGGTAGTATTGGTGTTGGTGTTAACAGTACCAGTGCAAAAATTGGCATTTTAGCTGGCACAAGCCAAACTGCCATTGCCATACAATCGTCAGCAACGGCTGGTAATTTTTTACAATTTACCAATAGTTCAAGCTCAACTGTATTCACAGTAAACAGTCTTGGAAATGTAACAACTGGTGGTTACCAAGGTAATGTTATTGCCGCAAACTACGGCGGCACTGGACAAACATCATATGTAACCGGCGACTTGCTGTATGCAGGCAGTGGCGGTGCAATATCCGCGCTTACAAGATTACCAATTGGCAACAGTGGGAACATACTTGTAGTAAGTGGCGGGGTTCCTACATGGGGCAACGTAAGCATAAACGACTTCTCAGGCATATTGCCCATTTCAAGCGGTGGTACAAATGCTGCTGCATTTGTTGGTAGCTCGTTTGTTGTAACTGCTGCCAATGCAGCTGTGATGACAAGTGTTACCAGTGCAACCAATGCTGCGGTTGTGTTTAACAACAGCGGCGTTCCTTCTACAGTGTCTGGCGGGCCATACACATATCTTACTCCAAATGCAGGCGGCGGCGCGCTGTCATTTAGCAAAGTTGATTTGGCAAATGGTGTTACAAATACATTATCTGCAGGTAATGGCGGCACTGGTCAAAATACCGTAAGCCAATATCAGCTGCTGGTAGGCGGCGCAACCAACAACTGGAATTTGTTGTCATCATCGGCAACTAGCGCTCTTGTAACCAGTGTAACAGGATCTCCACAGTGGGTAACTGGCGCTACAGGTAACACTGTGTTGCGTAGTAACGGCACAAGTGTCACATTCTCACAGGTAAACTTGCCAACTGATGTAACCGGCGTTCTTCCTTATGCAAATGGCGGCACAAATTCTGCTGTTTCGTTTACACAAGGGTCAGTAATATTTGCAGGCGCTACCGGATTCAACCAGAATAACAGTAACTTATATTGGGATAATTCTCAAAATCACTTGGGAATCAACACCGGCACACCCACAACTGCACTTGACGTTAATGGTGCAGTTACTATACGCAACGGCGGTAACATTGTAACAGGAGGCTTATATGTCGGTGGCGGCACTGGCAACTTTGCAAGTTCTCTAGTTGCAAATGGTATTACCAGCAATACGTTTGTTAATGCTGCAAGCGTCTACAGCAGCGGTGCAATATCAGCAGTTGGTGCTGTTACCGCAGCAAGCGTGACCTCAAACACAACTGTGAGCGTGCTAGGAACAACGACTAGCACAGGGTATACATCGGGTGCAGTAACAGTTGCAGGCGGTGTAGGAATAGCCGGCAACCTTAACGTACAAGGCACATCGCAGTTTTTAAGTGATTTAAGTGTTGTAGGAAATCTAACAGTTGGCGGCAACATAGTTGCTGTTAATACAGACTTGCTGAACGTTGAAAATCCCACAATCGGGTTAGGTACAGGTGTTGAAGGAAACGCACTTGTGATCAACGACGGATACGATCGCGGGTTGGTTATCAACTACTTCGATAGTACACAAAATTTAAATGACTATGCGTTCTTGGGCAGACAAAATGCCACAGGTGATTTGATTTACATTACCAATGTGCAGCCTGGTTCAAAAAATATTTCAAATGTTGTTAATCCATTTACATCAAACAGTCTGGGATTCCAATGGGGTTCTGCATACCTAGGCAACATTACATTACTAGGTAACGTTGCCAGCACAACTACAACAACAGGGTCGTTGGTTCTCACAGGGCCCGGCGGTCTGGGAGTTGGAGGCAGCATTAATGCAGGCGGCGCGCTTAACGTAGGCACATATGCATATGCTGCGTCAGGATTCAACACAGCCGGTCCGCTGATTGCTAGTACAATAGCTTCAAACGGATTTATAGTCGGAAGCTCACTTAATGCCAGCGGATTAATTATTGGCAACGTAGTGACGGCTAACAGCTTAATTTCAACAGCAGACCTTACAGCTAGCGGTAACATTGTTGCAAGCAATTTCTTTGCCAACAGCACCATAACTGCTTCAAATGCTGTTATATCAGGTAATCTGGTTGCCAACGGTATAGTAAGTAATACTTTTGTAAACACAATTACTCTAAACACCACAGGCCGTGTTACTGTTGCAAATGCCAACGCTGCAATAAGCACCACTACAGGTGCGTTGGTAGTTAAGGGCGGCGTCGGTGTTGGTGGCACTGTTGTTGCAGGCGGATTAATACTTAACAGTTCTAATATAGCGCTTGGTTCGTTGGCAGGTGTTGGCCAAGGAACCAGTTCAATTGCAATCGGCTTATCAGCCGGCGGCACAAATCAAGGTTTAAATTCAGTAGCTGTGGGTCCTGCTGCAGGCTATTCGACTCAAGGCAACTATACGGTTGCCATAGGTTCTGGTGCAGGAGCAACAAACCAATCTATCGGCGCAGTTGCTGTGGGTTTTATGGCAGGCGGTTGCTATCAAGGCAAAAGTGCTGTAGCAGTTGGTAATTACGCAGGAGAGGCATATCAAGGTAACAGTGCTGTAGCAGTTGGCATTGGTGCTGGGTCAAACTATCAAGGTAACAGTGCAGTTGCTATCGGACCAGATGCAGGAATGGCTAGCCAAGCAGCAAGTGCAGTTGCAGTTGGCCTAAATGCAGGCGCAATTTCGCAGGGTAATAATGCTGTTGCTATTGGTGCATTTGCAGGTACACTCAACCAACCTGGTAACAGTATTATAATCAATGCAGGTGTAACTGCTCTTAACGGAACTAACAGCGGTCTTTATATTAGTCCAGTTAGATTGGATGCAACAAATACTGCACAAACACTGTATTACAACACATCCACAAACGAAATTACCTATACCGCCCCAACTGCAGGCTATGGAAATGCAAACGTAGCTAGCTATTTAAGCGGTCCTGTTGTAATTGGCAACCTATACATATCTAATTCCACAACAACAACATCTGCTATTACAGGTGCGTTAGTTACACCAGGTGGTATTGCAAGCGGCAATAATATTTGGGTAACCAACAGCGGGTGGATAGGCAACTTGTCTATATTGAATACCACTAACAGTACCAGTTTTCGAACAGGTGCATTGGTAGTTAACGGTGGTGTAGGTATCAATGGCAACTTGTATGTAAACGGTAATATTGTAGGCAGCAATGTTGCCGTAATTACAGGTAACAGTGGTGTATTCTACGGTAATGGATTTGGTTTTAATGCAATATATGCTGGCATATCTGCTGGATATGCCGTTCTTCCAAGTACTGTATTCCAAACAGATGCTAATATTAACGATTATGCACAAAATAACTTCCAAAATATCAATAATAGTAACCAGGCGTCAACCGACTGGGTAGCAACTTCGTCCGATGGCAGCGATACCACAAACTATATCGATCTCGGTATTACCAGTGGCACTTGGGATGGAACACAGAGTAACAGCCTTGGTACGGCCTTAAAGGCTAATGACGGATACTTGTATGTACAAGGTGGCACCGGCGGCGGCAACTTGGTACTCGGTACCAGCAGCGCCGGATCTGCACTTAAAATCAACGTCGGTGGTTCGGGCGCAGCATACGTATCTGCAGTTTTCAACAATGCAGGAAATACTACAACCTCTGCAACAACAGGCGCTCTTGTTTTAACAGGCGGGTTGGCTGCAAGTGGCAATGCCTATGTGGCAGGTTCTGGCTGGTTTGGAAACATTTCTGTAACAAATACAACAGCTTCAACATCGTCTACTACAGGTGCATTGGTTGTAGCAGGAGGTGTTGGAATTGGTGGTGCAGCTAGCATAACTGGAAGCGTTTCAGCAGGATCTGTTTATTCAACTACCAACATATCAGCAGTGGGATCTGCAACAGCAAGTGCAGTTGTAAGTAATACCAGCGTAACAGGTAATAGCTTTGTACTAAATGGAAACCTAGCAACCATCAGCACAACTGGCACAGTTACGGTTGATACATTCCCAACAAGCGCATATAGAACTGTACACTACCTGGCACAAATTACAGACAACACCAATGTTGGGCAATATCACAGCGAACAACTTTTCATACTGCAAGATGGCACAACTGCTTATCAAACAGATTTTAACTTGGTGTTTAGTGTACAGCCATTAGGAGCATTCAGTTCCAGTATATCAGCAGGCACGTTTAGTTTGTTCTTTACACCGTATGCTGCCACAAACAAGAACATTAGAGTGGTGAGAACAGGTGTTAGCGTATAATCTTTCCATAAATACGCTAACATAACACCGCGCGATGGAAAGGGAAGTCGTAAGTGGCAAATCCAATAGACTTTATAGTCAAAAACGGCCTACAAGTCTCTAGTAACCTTGTTGTTGGCTCTTACACAAATAATTCTAATATAACACCTATATCAAACGGTGCTATTATAAGTGGTAATGTTGGCATAGGTACTGCTACTGTAAATGCCGGTAATGCCATTGCAGTTTACGGCGGTAACGTATTTGTTGCTGGTAATTTGCGGTTAGGTAATACTGCTACCGCAATTGGCGGAATACAATTCTCAGACGGAACTTTCCAAACTACTGCTACTATAATCAGTGGCTACTCGGGTATTTCAGGGTTTAGTGGCTACTCAGGTACAAGTGGATACTCGGGTATTTCAGGGTTCAGCGGGTACTCAGGTACAAGCGGGTACTCAGGTATTTCAGGGTTCAGCGGGTACTCAGGTACACCAAATCCAAACGCAGCTAACGTGAGCAATGTAAACATAACAGCAGTTTCAAACAATGCAACATATTATCCGACATTTGTTTCCGCAACAACAGGTAATCTACAACTACTTGCCAACAGCGGAATAACATATAATCCATTTACCAGCAATTTAAATGTCAGCGGTAACGTAGTAGCCGCAAGCTTTCAGCCAACTAGTGCGTCAATACCTGTAAACGGTGAATACCTGCCAAGTGCAAATACACTAGGTTGGGCTACAAATAATACTGCACATATGTACTTAGATCCGTACGGCAACTTAAGCATCAACACGTCGAGCAT
>Ga0214164_1002213_pt1 | contig 10220 bp, 7 predicted proteins | sample TroBogepilimnion_13_FD_153003 | JGI IMG/M metagenome (GOLD analysis project Ga0214164, IMG submission 153003) | Freshwater microbial communities from Trout Bog Lake, WI - Practice 03JUN2009 epilimnion v4 | ecosystem: Environmental > Aquatic > Freshwater > Lake > Epilimnion/Euphotic zone ...
AATATAGCCTATGGTAAAATAAAATTACACTTTATTACAAAAAAAGGCCCTCTGACTCTTCTTGGCGGTTGAACAGAGGACCGGTAGACAAACAAAACAATTGTTTCATTTAACTAACCAATATTATGAATAATTTTTCAATTGGCAAAGTGAGGTGGCTTTTTGCTCCCGTACTTTGTTTTCTTTTCGCGACTGGCTTTGGGTTCGCAAATTCTAGTGAGTCGCCCTTTTCAATCGCAGATGGCAGTAAACACTGCTTGCTATCAAAATTAAATCTATTAACTAATTCAAAAGCTCTGCAACAAGTTCAGGGTAAACAAACTATTACTATTCATGGGACTATTACTGATTCGGCTGGTGCATTATCTGGAGTTACTATTACGTTAAAAAAGTCGCAGTCGCAGTCTCAGTTGAAGTCTCAGTCTCAGTTGACCAGTACTTTGTCTGATGAAAAAGGGAGGTACAGTATCATTGCCAATGAAGGAGATGTGCTTGTTTTTAGTTATGTAGGCTATAAAGAAGTCTCAGTCACAGTTAGCAGTCAGACTACCTTAAATGTTGTGATGACTGAAGATGCTACTACCTTAAAAGATGTCACAATAAATGCAGGATATTATACTGTAAAAGATAAAGAACGCACTGGGAGTATTGCTAAAATAACCAGTAAGGATATAGAAAAGCAACCGGTTACTAATGTACTTGCAGCTATGCAGGGACGGATGGCCGGAGTGAATATTACTCAAACCACCGGTACACCCGGAGGTGGTTTTGAGATACAGATACGGGGGCAGAATAGTTTGCGAAGTAATGGTAATAGCCCATTATATATTATTGATGGTGTTCCGTATTCGTCTGATCCGATAGGGTCGGGGATGGCTTCGGCGGTTTTGCCTACACAACCCAGTCCACTGAACAGCATTAATCCCGACCAAATAGAGAGTATCGAAGTATTGAAAGATGCTGATGCAACTGCTATTTATGGTTCGCGTGGAGCTAATGGTGTGGTGCTGATTACTACTAAAAAAGGCAAGGCTGGTAAGACAAAATTTACAGGGAATGTTTCACAAGGTGTTGGGACAGTAACCCGATATATGAAATTAATGGACACCCCACAGTATCTAGCCATGCGAGAAGAAGCGTTTGCTAATGATGGGATTTCGTCTTTACCCTCTTCTGCTTATGATGTGAATGGCACTTGGGACAGGAACCGTTATACTGATTGGCAGAAGGTATTGTATGGTGGTACTGCCCAGATAAATACTGTACAGGGTTCGTTATCGGGTGGTTCGGGTCAAACCCAGTTTTTGTTGAGTGGGAATTATAGTAAGCAGACGACTGTGTTTCCGGGTGATTTTAGTTATAAAAAAGGCAATGTGCATTTGAATGTAACACATCAATCAGACGATAAAAAAATCGTCAGTACGGTATCTGTAGGTTACACTGTGCAGGATAACAATCAACCTAGAATCAGCTTTATTAGAGAGGCGGTGAATATGGCTCCGAATTCGCCTGCGCTTTATACTGCGGATGGGAATTTGAATTGGGAGAATAATACGTTTAATAATCCGCTTCGCAATTTGGAAGGAAAATACAGAGCCATAACAAATGATCTTATTGCCAATGTGTTGTTGACTTATCAACTGACACAGCGACTACAAGTGAAATCAAGTTTTGGTTATACTACTTTGAACGGCACTGAAACCACTACGAATCCTTCGACCATGTTTAATCCTGCCTATGGATTTGGGCCTGAATATTCGGCACTCATTGCGGGTACTGCTAACAGAAAATCGTGGATAGCCGAACCTCAACTGAATTGGAATAAGTCTCTTGGAAAAGGAAAACTAGATGTATTAGCTGGTAGTACTTTTCAAGCCCAAAAAGGGAATCAGTTGGTGCAATATGCTGCTGGATTCTCGAGCAATAGTTTGATTTATAATTTGGCTTCGGCCTCGGCGGTGTATACTTTGTTGAGTGACGCTACGGAATATAAATACCAAGCTTTTTTTGGAAGAGCAAATTATAATTGGAAGGAACGGTACATCCTAAATGTTACTGGTCGGCGCGATGGGTCGAGTCGTTTTGGACCAGGTAAAAAGTTTGCTGCTTTTGGAGCATTGGGAGCTGCTTGGTTATTTTCGAAAGAAAATTGGCTTAAAGATAATCCTGTTTTGAGTTTTGGAAAATTGCGAATGAGTTATGGAATTACGGGTAATGACCAGATAGGCGATTATCAATATTTGGATACTTATGCTTCTTCGGGTGTGAACTATGGCGGTGTGGTTGGGATGCAACCGACCCGTTTGTTTAATCCTGCCTTTGGGTGGGAAACCAATAAAAAGTTTGAAGTAGCACTAGAAACAGGCTTCTTAAAAGACCGCCTATTTTTAACCACTGGATTTTATGATAATCGATCTTCGAACCAGTTGACAGGAATACCGTTGCCGGGCACTACTGGATTTAGTTCGCTATTAGCTAACTTGGATGCCACTGTGCAGAACAGAGGATGGGAGTTTACGTTGCGAACTTCAAATATTCAATCAAAGAATTTTAGTTGGACGACCAATATCAATTTTACTATCGCCAAAAACAAACTACTATCGTTTCCAGACTTGGCTGGTTCGACATATGCGAATCAATTGGTTATTGGGCAACCACTGAATATACAAATGGTGTATCATTTTACTGGCGTGAATCCTCAAACGGGGGGTTACACCTATGAAGATGTCAACGGTGATGGACAAATTACTACTGCGGATAAGCAAACCGTTAGGGATTTTAATCCGAAATACTATGGTGGTTTACAAAATAGTTTGAAATACAAACGCTGGCAATTGGATTTTCTGTTTCAGTTTGTGAAGCAAATGAACTATAACTCTTCCGTGTACTTTGGATTGCCAGGTTCGCAGAATAATCAACCTACATCGGTTTTGGATCACTGGACACAACCAGGCAGTGTTTCTTCGACTATGGGTTATACTACAGGAACCAATAGTGCTGCTGTGGATGGGTATTACAAGTATTTTGAAAGTGATGGTGCGATTAGCGATGCTTCGTATGTACGACTCAAAAATATATCCCTTTCGTATGATTTGCCTTTGAAAGACTTTGCATGTAAAGTGTTTTTTGAGGGACAAAACGTCTTGACTTTTACACACTATAATGGTGCTGATCCCGAATTTTTATCGGCAGGCTATCTGCCACCTCTAAAAGTAATGACTGCTGGCGTGCAGTTTAGTTTTTAATTTAAAATTTAGCATAATGAAAAAATATAACAACTTATATATTTGGAATCCCAAAAATGCGCTTTGGCGATTGGGAATTGGTTTACTATGGCTGGTTTTTTGGGCTGTGGTAATAAGTAGCTGTGATCGATTTGTGGACGTTAATTTGCCAAATTCACAGCTTACCGCTGCGGATGTGTTTGAAGACAAGGCTACCGCCAATGCTGCAATGACTGATATTTATTCAAAAATACGAGATGCAGGTTTGCTGAGTGGTTCTGCTACTGGACTTTCACATTTATTGGGAAATTATACTGATGAATTGGATTTTTATGGCACCCCTCAAAACAGTACTGTTGCGTTTTATAACAATAGTCTTGTCGCTTCTGACCCGGCAGTTAAGGATTTGTGGACTACGACTTACAATCAAATTTATTCTGCTAATGCTGTGTTAGAGGGAGTGTCTGCTTCGGCATCCCTTGCTGCTACTGATAAACAGCAACTGACAGGAGAAGCTTTGTTTGTTAGAGCGTTGCTGCATTTTTATCTTGCCAATGTTTATGGTAATGTGCCTTATATTACCACTACTGATTATGAACAAAACCGAGTAGCGGTGCGTTTGCCAGTTGCTAGCGTTTATACACAAGTTAAAGCTGATTTGGAACAAGCTATAGCCTTTTTGCCTCAAGATTATTTGACCTCTGACCGCACCCGACCTAATGTGTATGCTGCCCATGCCTTATTGGCACGGGTAAATTTATATGCAGGATTGTGGGATGAAGCCTCTAATGAAGCTTCGGCGGTGCTTAACAACACAGTCTTGTATGCTAATGAAACCAATTTAGATAACGTATTTCTTACTGACAGTACTTCGACAGTTTGGCAATTGGCTACTGGGTTTGTAGGAGGCAATACTTTAGAAGCTACTACTTTTAACTTTACTATGGGGCCACCCCCATTATCGGCACTCACTACTTCGTTTATGGCTTCTTTTGAAGCTGGTGACCAAAGGAAAGTGCATTGGACAGCATCGGTCACTGATGGTACAAGTACTTGGTATCATCCATTTAAATATAAAGCGACTGTTGCGGGTACTACAAGTGAGTATTCAATTGTTTTTCGGCTTGGGGAACTTTATCTTATACGAGCTGAAGCTAGAGCACATTCGGGTGATTTGATAGGTGCTAAAGACGATTTGAATGTGGTTCGTCATTTGGCGGGACTTGGTGATACTCCGGCCCTCACGCAAAGCGAACTTCTTGATGCTGTTTTGCAGGAACGTAGAGTGGAACTGTTTACGGAGTTTGGGCATCGTTTTTTTGATTTGAAGCGGTTTGGTGTTATTCAACCTGTTTTGTCTGCGGTAAAACCGGGGTGGAGTGTAGATGATGTTTTGTTTCCGATTCCGGAAACGGAGTTGACCTTGAATCCGCATTTGTTACCCCAAAATCCAGGTTACTAATGAGAGTATTATTTTACCTATTTTTTTATTTAGTTAGTTTGCTTTTGACGGTCTGCTCGGTTAGCGGGCAGACCCGAAAAGGTAAGACTTTGACAGCAGCGGATTATCATTTGTGGAGTACGCTGAATGCTGAGAAGATTTCCGACTATGGCCACTGGGTGAGTTATACGTTGCATTATGAATCGGGACAAGATACATTGTTTGTTAAAAGTACTAAGACCAGCAAGACTTTTGCTTTTGCAAAAGGGAATAAAGGGCAGTTTATAGGAGAAGTGCAGTTTGGTTGCTTGTTGCCTAATCAAACGTTTAGGCTTACTAATTTGACTACTGGTAAGGCATCCGAAATAGCACGGATTCAGGAATTTGTAGTTGTGGCTGATGGTCGCTATACCTTACTGTATGGTGAAGATCATACGCTCATGGTTTTAGATTTGAATGGCGTTATCATTGATCGAATAGCACATGTAAATTCTTATGTTATGAATCCTAAAGAGAATGTTTTGGCGTATTGTGTTTCGGATGGGGAAAAGGGGAATGTTGGACTCTTGGATTTTGATTTGACCTTACACAGAACCGATGTTGTTAATGAGGTGGGTAGGCATTATGAAAATGTGATATGGCAAAGTAACGGCACTTCATTAGTATTTGTCTCTCGAGCGACAACTGCGAAGCCTATGACGGCTGATGTTGTGTTGTTTTATAGAATTTCAACTAAAAAATTGTATTGTTATGATACTACTACTGCAAAGGACTGGCCAAAGGGTTTTATTTTAGCTTCCAATTTTGTTACTTCCATAGGAATTTCAGATGATGAAAGGCAGGTGTTTTTTACTATACAGAAAGAACCAGTGACAAAACCGATTGCTGAAAATGATGTGCAAGTGTGGAATGCTGCCGATAAAGATTTGTATTCACTACGAAGTGTATATGATCCACAATATAATCCCAGAGTGGTAAAGTGGTTGCCCGAAGAAAAACAATTTTCACCCATAGCTACTGATGAATATCCTGTAGTGAAACTTACTGGAAATCAGCAGTACGCCTTAGTGTATAATTCAGACACTAACAAACCTACCTTTAAGCAGGAAGCAGACATTGATTATTATCTTTTGGATTTGGCTACTGGAACCAGACAGCTTTTTTTGAAGCAACAACCAGGAACTATGGGCAATTTGTTTCTTTCACCCGAAGGTAACTACATTGTTTATTTCAGAGAAGGACAATGGTGGGTTTATACTGTTGCCACCCAATTGCATAAGGCGATAACTGCTGCTGAAGATAAAAACTTTTGCGATTATATGAATGCCCAAACGGTTAATCCGGCTTGTTATGGTTCGCTTACTTGGACCAAAGGCGATGCTTCGATTTACATTCATGATCAGTTTGATGTATGGGAATATACATTTGCAAAAAGTACATTAGAGCGACTCACACGAGGGAGGGAAAAGCAGTTAGTGTATCGTATTGAAAAAGAACAAAAAGGTAATTCGGAAGCCGTTGCATATAAAGAAAGTGCTGTGGGAAGTAACGATTATTTGTTATTGAAAACCAATGCTTTAAATTACATCAATTGGGGCTATTGTTTACTTAATCCCAACCGTAAAATTGAATCGCTGGTCAGTTTGCCTAAACGAGTTTTTAATCTTAAAAAGGCTAAAAATAATTCGAGTTATATCTATATCAAAGAAGATTTCAATGAGCCAACCTCACTAGTGTATTTGAAGACTAATTTAGAATCGAGAACTATTTTCAAGAGTAATCCACAACATTATAATTATAATTGGGGGCATTCAGAACTTATTGATTATACCAATTTAAAAGGAGAAAATCTACAAGGCGTATTGTATTATCCGTTTGATTATGATCCTAATCAAAAGTACCCGATGTTAGTCAATATCTATGAAAAGAAGACTTCAAATTTGCATTATTATTGCAATCCAACTATGTATTATGGCTCTGATTTCAATGTTAGCGTATTTACCAGTAAAGGGTATTTTGTATTGCAGCCTGATATTGTTTATGAGTATCAAAGACCAGGATTTTCGGCAACGGATTGTGTGGTTGCTGCTACTGAAAAAGCCATATTAAGCGCTTCTATAGATAAAAAGAGGATTGGATTAGTAGGACATTCTTTTGGGGGATATGAAACCAGTTTTATTGTTACCCAAACGAGTATTTTTGCTGCTGCACTTGCTAGTGCCGGTATACATGATTTTATTAGTTATGGTTTGACTGAAGAAGATGCCCATATCTCTTCTAATTGGCGTATGGAGCAATTTCAGATGCGGATGAAAAAGCCATTCTATGAAGATTTTCAAGGCTATTTAGATAATTCACCTATCTATCATGCGGTCAATTTGAAAACACCCTTGTTGAGTTATGCCGGGATAAAAGATTTGCATGTAGATGCCAAACAAACTTATGAATTGTACTTTGCTTTGCGACGATTGCACAAGGAACATATCATGTTGTTATATCCTGATGAACAACATATACTAATGCAACCCAAACATCAATACGATATAAGTGTCAAGACCATGGAATGGTTTGATTATTATCTAAAAGGAAAACAGCGACCAAGCTGGTTTGAAATAAAGTAATTTAAAATACAATGCAGTTCCCGAAGGAACTGCATTGCTTATTAAAGCATATCCAGCTCTTTTGTTACTGGATTTTGTACAACGTCAATGGACACGTTGCAGCGTTTGGTGTTACTTTACCCCAAAGCTGATTGGCGCCTGAAGTACAAACATTTGCACTTACATTTGTACTACACATAATGTCCACATGACAAGGATCTGCTTGTGACACAAATCGGTAGCCTGGAACATTCGCCAACGCTTTTGTACTGCTCATGGAAGTAGTGGTGAAAGCGGTAGCAATACCGATGACCATGACTGCCAGTGGCATCATTAGTCTTTTGAAAAAACTTGTTTTCATAATCAAAAAAAATTATTCGTTATGATCTACTCTTTTTTACAGGTTTTCGATCTTATCCCTGACATCGGGCCCGATATATTTTCATTTCTATTTTATTTTTGAATATTCTTTAGCGGAATTAGTTTGAGTAAGATGTTCTCGTAATTTGTAGCAGACTATTTTATCTCCGATAAGTGCGTATAATAATTTTCCAGAAACCAACATACTTCGCATTTTTTTGTTACCGATGTCATACACAGGAAAACTAGAGCGGTAGGTTTTGTCAGTTAGATTGTACACATCAATAATACTCGCTGTTTTCCATAAATCCTCAGTTTCGTATTTACCGAGTAGGTTAGAGTTAACATATAGTAATTCATTATCTACAGTGCTTGTTTTGTTTACTATTAAAGGCGGTTTTGAAAATGTTTTTCCTTTGCCGTCCTTAAGTTGTATTAGTTGTATTTGTGCCTTGGTTATGGTGTCAATCGTATTGCCTCTGTATAATAGGTCGAGGTTAGGCTTTGTTACTACAAATTGATTTCGGTAGCGATATACATAAATAACTTTGTTGCCGCTGTGATTTGCCAATAAACTACCATCAGTATCGAATATACCATCTAATTGTTTTTGGAGTAATTTGGTATTAAAATTTACTTGAGAGGTATCTGCTAGGTTTATTTTACCAATTAAGCTTTGACCCGTTTTGGGTTGCATGTATCGAATGGCTAGATTTACTGAATCTATAGGTTCCAATTGCGAAAAGAAGTGGCCGCTGTTTACTATTAAGCTTCCTATCCAATCTTTAATACTTCCTTTAAAAATATAGGGTACCGTTCCCTCAAATACATAAAAATTAGTACCCTGTATTCTAATTTGCGGAGATTGAATGGGTAATTGTTGTTGGTTTAATACAATATGAAAAATGTGTTTTTTCTTTAGTGTTGTATCTAAAGCCATAACCTGTAAAGGAGCAGTATAATTGCCAAGGTATATGGTGCCATTGTTTTGCCCAGCGAAGTAGTAGGAGTTGAATTTTAAGTCGGTGTTGTAGATTTCCTGCGCTGCATGTTGTGGATATCTTCGGGTGAAGTTATTGTGGTAATGAGTTATGTTTTCGGACATTTTGTATAAAATAATCATTGCACTACAACCGAATATTGTTAGCAAGGAAAGGACAACTATTTTGGATTTAGCTTTCATGTTTTTTCGATTTAACTGTTATATGGCTTATCATTGCTAGGGCAAATTATGATTGCTATTATTGCTAATAGGATACAAACACTATTAAAAATAAGGTGCTCATTCCATGTCATTTTTTGTAGTATTCCACCACAAGAACAAGGTACAAAAGCACTGTAATTTAATATAATGAAGATATACATGGTAAACATTACCATCAGCAGATAAAAAGCGTATAATCCCAAAAGGCGATATTTTGGAATCAGTAGAGTTATTGCAATGACAATCTCTATTCCAGGAACACCTACCGAAATCCAATCTGCAAAGGCATTAAGTAAAGGAGATTGCCCCAATTGTACTCGGAAGGTAGTAAAGTCTAATATTTTGCTAGTTGCTGCATATACGAATAGTAAAGCATAAAAACAACAAATGGTATTTAGGACAATGTTTATGTTTTTTGATTTAAGTTTCATGTGGTGGCCTTTTTAATGTTGTAAAATTCTTAAAATGATTTTTTTTCATTATTTCAAATTGGGAATATTTGATAGTGAAAAACGGAATAATACTACCCATTGTTATTAGGGCGATTAAGTTCGCTAGGCTTATAATTGTATTTCTTTTTGAATGCTTTGTAAAAGTTAACGTAATTACTGAAACCGCTTAGAAGTGCTATTTGAGTTAAGGGGATGGATGTGTTTTCAATTAATGTACGTGCTTTTTTGAGTCTTTCATCATTATAGAATTGATAGATACTGGTGTTTACTAATTTTCTGAAGTTTTCTTTTAAAGTGAATTCATTTGTACCGAGCATTTTCGATAGGATTTTTGCCGAGGGTAAGGGTTCGTCTAAATGATTCTGGATGTAATCGAGTGTTTTTTGAATCATGATTACTGTTGGGTCATTTGAGTTGTCTAACTCTACTTTACTATTCTTATATGGACTAGAATATTCTATTTGCAGCAATTTTTCAGCCACTTCGTTTAGCTTATTGACGAGTTCATCAAATGAAGTGTCATGGCTTTCGATTTCCATTCGATAGGTTAAATTGCCATTAGCAATTTCTAACAACATCCAGTAAATGGATTTTAACCTTTGCTGGTTTTGCAGATTGTCCATTGGTTTACATTAGTGAAGAATTGTCGGAAAGAATAGGGGAGTATGGACAAAATTATGTAATGCTATTATTGTAATCAAGAAGTATAGTGTGTGATTCGGGAATTTAATACTATACTTTTAAAGTTATTTTCAATAAAAAAGCATTGCAGTTTTGTGCAATGCTTATTATTTGTAAATAGATATTAGAGTAGAAGGATGGTAAAGTTATTTCTCTCTAGTTTTTAATATTTGACCTATAGAATCAAATTTGTTTCCTCATCCAAATTGGATTTTGTTTTATAATTTCATTATGAACAAGACAGTCTTCAGCATGTGC
>Ga0214164_1002214_pt1 | contig 10217 bp, 9 predicted proteins | sample TroBogepilimnion_13_FD_153003 | JGI IMG/M metagenome (GOLD analysis project Ga0214164, IMG submission 153003) | Freshwater microbial communities from Trout Bog Lake, WI - Practice 03JUN2009 epilimnion v4 | ecosystem: Environmental > Aquatic > Freshwater > Lake > Epilimnion/Euphotic zone ...
CTTGTATCTATTCATAAGGGCCGCACATATACCCACAGTGCCGGGCCGCTTGCGGATTTCCACCCGCTCAAAAGTGCCATCGGGGCGCTTCTTGAAAACCGACTCGGCACGGTGATAAGTAACGTTAATAAACGCAGGATTGAACTCCATCAGCGAATTGAGATGGCTGTAAATGGACTCAATGCTTTTGCCCTTGGTAGGTGGCAATATCTCAAAAGAGATGATCGTATCTTTAGCCTCGGCTAAGTGCTGGGTTAACTTCATAATATTACCGGCAAAAGTATAATTATTTGAGCAAATAGAGCAAAGTGTTGAATTACACCAAATGATCTTGCACTGTTTATCAGGAATGATATTTTAGAATACCTTCAATTCAGCATAAATATTAAGTTTGCACCAACAATCACAAAGTATGAAAAGAGTTATTGCAGCTGTTTGCTGCTTATTAATCGCCGGCAGCATGAATAATTTAATGGGAAAAGACCAGAATATGGATAAACGGTTTGATGATTATAAAGAGCAATTCGTACTGGCGCTGTGGAAGGTATATCCCGGATGGGCGAGCGGTGTGGGCTACCACAAATATGATAATGTGCTGGTGGTGCCAGATGCCCTGTCGAGAGAGCGGGAAGTGAAGTTTAATAAAGAACAACTGGAGCAATTGAAGAAATTCAAGCTCGGTGAGCTGAGCGATGCCAACAAAACTGACTATCACCTGATAGAAAACCAGTTGCACTATGCCATATGGGGCATTACCGATCAGAAGGCATGGGAGTGGGACCCGAGTGGCTACAATGTGTGCGGCAGCTTTGCGGATATGCTGGGCAACGACTACGAACCGCTGGATGCCCGGCTGCACAACTTTTATGAGCGCATGGAAAATATTCCTAAATATTATGAAGCAGCCCGCAACAACCTGAAAAATCCCACCAATGAGCATACCGACCTGGCCATAGAACAAAACAGCGGCGGCATATCTGTATTCAAAGACGACCTATGGGATGCCCTGCTGAAATCGCACCTGAGCGATGCCGAAAAGGCGAAGATCATGCACCGGGCGCGGCTTTCGGTGGCTGTGATCAATAACTATGTGGATTACCTGAAGGGGCTGAAAAACGACCATCCCCGCAATTTCAGGCTGGGTAAGGCGCTTTATGATAAGAAGTTTGGGTATGAGATACAATCCGGCTACACCGCCCAGGAAATATACATGAAGGCCGAAGCCCACAAACTGGAGCTGCACAGTAAAATGCTGGAACTGACCAAGGAATTATGGCCCAAATACTTCCCCAAGACCCCTATGCCCGATAACCGCCTCTATGCCATAAGGCTGATGATAGATATGCTGTCGCAGAAACATGTGCAGCCCGATTCGTTCCAGACTGCCATAGAGCATCAGCTTCCCGAGCTGGTAGCCTTTATTAAAAATAAAAACCTGATCTACATAGACCCTTCCAAGCCGCTGGTGGTGCGCAAGGAGCCGGCATATATGGCAGGCGTAGCAGGCGCATCCATCAACGCCCCCGGCCCGTATGATAAGAACGGCAACACCTACTACAATGTAGGCAGCCTGGCAGGCTGGCCCGCAGAGAAGGCCGAAAGCTATTTACGCGAATACAATCACTACATACTGCAGATACTCAACATTCACGAAGCCATACCCGGGCACTATACTCAATTGGTATATGCCAATCAAAGCCCAAGCATCATCAAATCTATACTCGGCAACAACGCCATGATAGAAGGCTGGGCGGTATATACCGAGCGCATGATGCTGGAAAACGGCTACGATGGCGACTGCGGCATCAGCAGCACAGAAGCCTCGCCCGAAATGTGGCTCATGTACTACAAATGGAACCTGCGCAGCACCTGCAATACCATACTCGACTATAGCGTGCATACCCGCGACATGAGCAAGGAACAGGCCATGCACCTGTTGGAAATAGAAGCCTTTCAGCAGCATACCGAAGCCGAAAACAAATGGAAGCGCGTAAGCGTAACCCAGGTGCAGCTCACCTGCTACTTCACCGGCTTCACCGAAATCTACGACTTCCGCCAGCACCTCATCGACACCCAAAAAGATAAATTCAACCTCAAGCAATTCCACGAGCAGTTCCTCAGCTACGGCAGCGCGTCGGTGAAGTATATTAAGGAGTTGATGGGGAAGTGATTCATTTATTAATGAACACGAAACGATTACTTTTTATAAGAAAATATGAGTTTTAAATTTGATTATTCAGGGTTAAATTAAAAATGCAATTATGATATTTTTTTAATCACCTGTTATGAACACAAGACATTTTTACTTCTTCCCACTTTGTATCACCATCTCGCTTAGTGCATATTGCCAGTCTGCCGAATCAATTTATAACAAAGGGTTGACTGCGTCAGCTTTAAAATATTATCAACTTGCCATCACTTATTATACTCAAGCTATCAATCTGAAGCCTGGTTACGAAGACGCCTACCTGAACAGGGGAACTGCACGCTACCGACTGGCCGATTGTAAGGGCGCAATAACCGACTTTGACTCTATTTTATTGTTCAACCCCAAAAATGCACTAGCCATTGGAGACCGTGGCCTTGCCAAAGTATGCCTTGGCGATACAATTGCAGCAATGGCAGATTATGAGTTGGCGATAGCCATCGACCCGAAACAAAGTAAGCCCTACAACAACAGAGGCAACATATTCTACTGGAAACACAAGTATGCACCTGCGCTGAAGGAATACATGCAGGCCGTAGAGCTGGACTCAACACTTATGGAAGCCTGGTTAGGTATAGCCAATGTTCAGGCAGAATTGAAAGATTACAAAAATGCCATGCTCAACTACAATAAAGCCATAGGTTTGGACGGCTCAGTTGGTGCAGCATGGTATAATCGGGGTATTTTAAAATGCAAAACGGAAGATATCAGAGGTGCAATAGCTGATTTTGACCAGGCGATAAAATTAGTGCCCAGATATGCCGCTGCATATTTTAACCGCGGTATAGCTAAAGAATTTTTAAACGATCATGAAGGAGCTAAAAAAGATTTTGCGCAATCTATTAAGCTCGAACCGAAATACGGGCCATTGTATGAAAGATTTAAAAAAGATTATAATGAACATAAAAAAAAGAAATAGAAATTTCTTTTAAGTCCTGCTGGTTCTTTGGTCTGTTTTCTGAAAGTTTTTGTAAGGCTAGGCTATTTCCCGCAAACGGGCAGATATTCAGTATTTTAGAATTACCAGAGCAGTTGCAAGCCAGTGTATTTATCAAAATTTTTATCTCTGCTGATTGCAATATACTTTTCTGTAATTGCCTGCGAAATGATGATTCTATCAAATGGATCGCTATGATGGTGCGGCAGCGTAGATAACTCCAATGTATCTTCAAATGAGATAGATAACAACTCAAAACCATTCAATTCCATTTGAGCTATTAATGTGCTGAAAGGCTGGGTAAATTCAAGTTTGCCCTTACTCAATTTTATAACGATTTCCCATAATGACGCTATGCTGACATATTTAATTACAGAAATTTCATCAATAGCGACCCTAGCCTTTTGAGATAATTGGGCATCTCCATTTATAAACCATAAAAATGTATGGGTATCCAGCAGATAGCTCACTACATATAATCTTTAAAATCATCGAGAGGTTCATCAAAATCCGGAGCCATTTTTATCATTCCTTTGGCGCTCCCAAACTGGGGTTTATTTTTCTTTTTAGAGGTACGTGATTTTTCCACTAAAAAATCAATAAAGTCTTCCGCCTCCTGCTTCAGATTATTGGGCAGGCTGTCTAATTTTGTAATTATGCTTAAGCTACTCATAACACCTGTTCTTGTTATTTGCAAATATACAAAAAGACATTTTTTTTATTATTGGTTAGATATGGATGCTGCTTATTGCAATCACAAGATACGTTCTTGAGATGACGGTGAAAAATTATTGATTTATAATTTATTTAATACCATATTCTTTCTTTTTAGCTTCACAGAGGGGTTCTATTCTGTTTTATTTCAGGAAGTCTTTGTAGTATGAGTCAAATTAAATGAACATAAAAACCGGAATGGATAATCCGGAATATGGGTATTTATGGATAAAAATATGGGTATTCAATTAATTTATGGATATTTGTGGGTAATTTTATGGATATATGATTAACCTGAAGACATTGCAGATTACACCTGATTTATTGACGTTGATAGCTGAAATAGATGAATTTAAAGGGGCCTGGCGAGCTTTGGGGCAATTGGCACTGCCATAAATTTCCCGATATTTACCCCAAATCTTTAATTATGCCCATAAAATTACACGGCCTGCGCACAGTAGGTTATAAAGTAGCTGATATCAATGCTGCCAGGGAATGGTATACCAAAGCCCTGGGTATTGAGCCTTATTTCAATGAGCCCTTTTATGTGGGTTTTAATGTGGCTGGCTACGAGCTGGGCCTGCAGCCTGAGGATGGCGCCGAAACACCCAAGGTAGCCAATGTGATTGCTTACTGGGGTGTGGAAGATGTGAATGAGGCCTTTGCTGCATTGCTGGAGCTGGGCGCCACTCCGTTTGAAGAACCAATGGATGTGGGTGGTGATATAAAAGTGGCATCGGTATTCGATCCGTGGGGGAACGCCTTCGGAGTGATTTATAATCCGCATTTTAGTTTGCAGTAAACAAAGTGTCTCACACCTGAAGAAGATATGGGACACTTAATAATGAAAACAAGAGGAAAATCAACATTTTTCTGCTACTTTTTTGATATTAAATCCCCGCTTTTATCTCTATGCTTTTTATCAAAGTTCCGGTAGGCCCATGCATAGATCAGCGGGAAAACCCAGAGGCTGAATACCATAGCGCACAATATGCCACCTATTACCACCCGTGCCAGCGGCCTGCTGCTTTCGGACCCGATACCATGCGATAAGGCAGCCGGTATAAGGCCTATTGCCGCCATCATCGCGGTCATCATTACCGGCCTTATCCGGGAATTAACCCCCAGCTTTATAGATGCATAGAGTGAACTTTGATCTCCCTTGATTTTTTCAAGGTTCTGCTTAAACACAGTTATCAGCAACACTCCGTCCTGAATACAGATACCAAACAATGCAATGAACCCGATACCTGCCGAAATACTAAAATTGGTACCACTCACATAAAGCGCTATTATGCCTCCTACAATGGCAAAGGGTACATTGAGAAATACGAGCAGCGCATCTTTGAAATTGCCGAACATAGTAAACAGCAAGAGGAATATGAGCAGAAGGCTTATAGGTACCACCTGAGTAAGCCTTTTTGTGGCACGCTGCTGGTTTTCAAAATCACCCTGCCACGCCATGGTATAGCCCCGTTTCATAAGCACTTTCTCCATTACTTTTTTCTGCGCTTCGGCAATGGTGCTGCCCATGTCCCTGTCCCGTACTGAAAATTTGAGTGCTGAGTAACGTTCATTATCATCCCTGAAAATAAGACATGGGCCTGTCTTCTCGGTAATTGAAGCCAGTTCCTTTATCGGCACTTTCGAACCGCTTTGTGTCGGCACCAGCAGATTACCTATATCATCAGCAGTTTTTCTGTATTCTTCCGGCAGCCGCACCCTGATATCGAATGTGCGTGCGCCCTCATAGAGCGTGGATGCAGGTAACCCTCCGATAGCCATTGCTACAACTGCATTGGCATCGGCAGTAGCTACACCATACAGCGCCATCTTTTGCTGGTCCAGGTTCACATCCAATTCCGGCTGTCCTATGTTGTGTATCACTCCAAGGTCGGCGATGCCTTTTACATCTTTCAGGATATTGTAAACTTCATTCACTTTATCTTCCATATAGTTCAGTGAGTCGCCGTATACTTTCACACAAATCGAACCTTTTACACCCGATACGGCCTCTTCCACATTATCCATAATTGGTTGCGAAAAGTTGAGATCAGCCCCTGGAATTACCGATAGTTTTTTATTCATCTGAATTATCAGTTCATCTTTACTGATGTGCGGGTTCCAGTCTTTCTCAGGATAAAGCATTACCGAGAATTCGTTGTTATAAAAACCGGCCACATCTGTTCCGTCATCGGGCCGGCCGGTTTGAGAAACGGCATACTTTACCTGCGGAAATTCCATAAGTGTTTTTCTTACCGCTTTGGATACTTCAACCGACTTTTCAAGAGAGATGCTGTAAGGCGTTTGTACCCTTAGCCAAATAGATCCTTCATTGAGTTCGGGCAGAAATTCGGAACCCAAAAACTTAAATGAAAACAAGCCAATAACCATAATTACCAGCGCAACAGGCACCACAATAAACCGCCTCCTGAAAGCTCTTACAAAACCATTCAGCATAAACCCGGTGAGGTGGTGCACAACAGGATTATGTTTTTCATGTACATTCTTTTTCAGGAGCAGGCTGATAAGTACAGGCACTAATGTAAGCGTTGTTATTAATGCACCAGTTAAGGCAAAGCCTAAGGTATAGGCCAGTGGAGAAAACATTTTTCCCTCCACTTTCTGAAATGCGAAAATGGGAAGGAGGCCTGTTATTATTATCAGTTTTGCAAAGAATATGGCCTTACCCAAAACTGCTCCGTTTTTCCTGATGAGGCCATACTTGGCAATTTTATTGAAACGGTCCATACCCATGTTCATCGCCTTATGGTCCAGTATTACAAACATACCTTCCACCATTACTACTGCGCCATCTATAATAATACCAAAATCTACTGCTCCCAGCGACAACAGGTTTGCAGACATACCCATCAGATTCAGGCAGATAAATGCAAACAAAAGCGCCAGTGGAATAATTATAGAGACTATTAATGTAGTTCGCCAGTTGAACATGAACAAGGATACCAGTAAGGTAACGAGTAAAATACCCTCCAGCAGATTGTGGGTAACGGTATGCGTGGCATATTCAATCAGATCAGACCGGTCGTAATAAGGTACAATTTTAGTATCACGTGGCAGGATGCCGTTATTCAGTTTTTCCACCTTTGCCTTTATAGCTTCCACCACATCGGTAGGATTGGCGCCCTTCCTCATCACTATGATCGCTTCTACCACATCCGGCTCATCGGTAACAACCCGTTTGCCTGTTGAATCATTCAATCCGTTTGACCGTGCTACCCAGCCTAATCTGGGCAGGTTGGATATCTTTACCTGGGCAACATCTTTTACCAGCACCGGAACACCATTGGTATTGTTGATTACAATGTTGGCTATTTCATTGATGTCATTCAGTAAGCCAATACCGCGGACAACAAATGCCTGATTGTTTCTTACGATCATATCGCCGCCTATGTTGATATTCGTTTTCTGAACCGCATTGTAAACATCAAGCGGCGTAATGCCCAGTGAAGTAAGCTTTCCCGGATCAACCTGTATTTCGTATGTTTTGGTCTTGCCTCCGAAGCTGTTGATATCTCCCACACCTTCTACCGAGCGCAACTGCCGGTCGACCACCCAATCCTGTATTGTTTTCAGTTCGCGAACATCTCTGAATGAGCTTTCCAGTGTATAGCGGAATATTTCGCCTGTAGGGCCGGTGGGCGGCTGAACAGCAGGGAGTACTCCGGGTGGAAGCGTGGCGTTCTGCAGCAGGTTCATTACCTGCTGGCGGGCTTCAGGGTCTTTTACATTATCATCGAAAATGAGCTTCACATAGGAAAGGCCAAATATGCTGGTACTGCGCAGGCTTACCTTGCGCTGCACAGGGTTCATTGCTATCTCTACAGGAATAGTAATATACTTTTCTACCTCTTCTGCACTACGGCCCTGCCACTGGGTGATGATGCTGATCTCGGTATTGGTAACATCGGGAAATGCCTCAATAGGCATGTTCTTATAAGTGATAATACCCGCAATTACCAGTATCACTGAACAGAACAAAATGAAATACTTGTTTTTGAGCGAAAAGCCGATAATGTTTTTGAGTAGTTTGTTCATATTGTTTTCTGTGTGCTGAAATTGTTATTTAATGGGCAATGCAACTGATACAGCAGATGTACTCAGGCTATGATTCCTGAATGGGTGAATAATAGATTCACGGATTCCCTTCAGGGACATCTCTGCAGGCAATGAGTAGTGTGCATTAAACAGACTTTATTAAATGCAAAGAAAATACCGCAGTATTGGAATGGAATTAGAAGGAGATTAAAATGGCATTAGAATCCTGCTTTCTGTTCAAAGATTATGTTAAAAGTACTGCCCTTTCCGGGTTCTGACTGAACAGTAATAGTGCCTCCTAATAATAGAACTATTTTACTGGCAATATAAAGGCCTATGCCATGCCCCGGCACATGTTCATCGGCAGTGATTCTGAAAAAGGGTTCAAATATTTTTTGAGCCAGCTCAGGGTTTATACCAACACCTTTATCTGAGATACTAATTATGACAGTAGTTTGTGTGAAATGCAGGCTACAGTCAACCGGCTTGTCTGATGAGAACTTTAGGCCATTCTGAATAATATTCGTCAGCACGTGCATCAGCAGTGTCTTGTTGGTTGCCAGGTACAGCCGCTGATCATCAGCAGGCAGTTCATTCAGTTGAATTTCTATATGCGCATTGTGTTGCGTGCTGAAGAGTTCTTTAATTTCCCAGAGCAATTCATCAAGCCTTATGCGTTCTGTTTTTTGCATGGCAACATTATTTTCGGCGTTGCTCAGCATCAGGAAATTACGGATTATATCATGCAGCCTTTCTGTTTCCACAAGCACTGATTGCAGTGTTTTCTGGTAATCGGCTGCTGTGCGCTGCTGGTGCAGGGTTACTTCCAGTTCACCGATCATATTGGTAACCGGGGTTTTTAATTCATGAGATGCATTAGCAACAAACATTTTCTGGAGGTCAAACGATTTTTCAAGCCGTTCAAGCAGGCTGTTGAAATTGGCTGCAAGCTGCCCCAATTCATCTTTTTCATTTTCTGTATCTACTCTCAGATGAAGGTCTGTTGCTGTAATTTTCTGAACCTGGGCATTAACTATCTGAACGGGCCTGAGGGCTCGCTGCGCAAACCAACGGCCAGCTCCAAACTGTATGAGTATCTGAATTCCGAACAGTATGGCCATTATCTGCAGCAGGTTTTTTCTTTGCTCCCTGCCCTCTGTATCTGCAGCAGAGGCCAGAATAACAAAATTACCCTGGTTATCTTCATAATAAATTCCTACCACCTGGCGCTCCTTGTCCTGGTAAGCTATATACTTCTTCTTTCGAACTTCCTCAATGATATTATTGTTCAAGTTTTTATCTGTGTCTTTTACGAACGACAATTTATTGGTGCTGTCATAGAGCCTCATTACCTCACTGGGCAGGCTAATTACATATTTTTCTTTGATCTTCTGCAAAGCTGCATCTGATATTTCATCGGCCTCAAGGTAGAGCTGGGCAGCTACCTCTGTCCGGTCGTGCAAAGCCTTGTAGAAATTTTTTTTCGTAAGATTGGTAAACAGCAGATAAATAAATGACATAATTACCAGCATCAGCAGGGAGCTGGTGACAGTAAAATAAAAGGCCAGTTTATTCCTTATCTGCATTTGTTAATTTACTTTCATGATATAGCCCATACCCACCACAGTATGTATGAGTTTAGATGAAAATCCTTTCTCTATTTTATTTCTGAGATAATTGACATAAACATCAATTACATTACTGTTGCTGTCGAAGTTATATCCCCACACCTGCTCGGCTATTTCACTCCTGGTTAGCAGGCGGTTTATATTATGCATAAAGAGGTCAAGCAATGCGTATTCCCTGGCCGTGAGCATGATCTCCTGATTGTTGCGGTGAGCGGTTTTTTTATGGCGGTCAAGAATCAGGTCAGCAATACGGCTTACATTATTAGTCAGCACCGGCGCGTTTTTTCTGCGGGTAAGCGCCTGAATCCGGGCTATAAGTTCCTTAAAATGAAATGGCTTTACCAGGTAATCATCAGCTCCCTGCTGCAAACCTTCCACCTTATCATCCAGGGTGCCTAAGGCAGTAAGCATCAAAACCGGGGTGACAGTATCAGCCTGGCGTATCTTTTTGCAAATTTCCAGGCCATTTATAAAAGGTAGCATTACATCCAGGATGATGAGGTCAAAGTCACCCTGCTGAGCTATACTTAGCCCTGATTTGCCATCGTATGCTACCTGCAATTCATAACCCTGCTCATTTAACCCAGATTTTGCAGTAGACCTATCCGGTAAGACTTAATGGCAGTTTGGTGTTTTCAATAAAACTGAATAAGCTATCATACCATTGTCGTCG
>Ga0214164_1002215_pt1 | contig 10215 bp, 6 predicted proteins | sample TroBogepilimnion_13_FD_153003 | JGI IMG/M metagenome (GOLD analysis project Ga0214164, IMG submission 153003) | Freshwater microbial communities from Trout Bog Lake, WI - Practice 03JUN2009 epilimnion v4 | ecosystem: Environmental > Aquatic > Freshwater > Lake > Epilimnion/Euphotic zone ...
TATTAAAAGAGAATACCCAATACCAATAAGAAGTGTTAGGAGTTAATCCGGAAGAAGTAAAAAAAGTTAAATTACCGGCAGACTCTACAAAGCCACCTAGAGCAGCCGTCCCAACAACATAAGAACTGGCATCTACAGGATTTGAGGGAGGTATATTGGTATTCGTCCGAATTACCAGATAGCCGTCAGGATTACTTGTTGCCCCTGTGAAGGAGACAGGAACGCTTAGACTTGTAGCCGTTCCAGCTATCAGATTGGTTGCTTGTAAAGTTGGTGTGGCGCAGTAGCTAGGCGTATAGACAAGGATAATATTGTTCCCTGTAAAAGACACCGAAAAATATACAGCTAATCCCGCAGTTGTACCACTTGTAGTGAAGAGAATATTGTCTGTTGATGGAGCTGTGCCAGTATAGTTTCCTACAATCCAACTGGACATAGTGTTAATGTCGAATCCTGCAATTGTTCCGTTGACGGCAACAGTAAACTTAGACGCAGTTGTTGCACTATTCGTTAATGTTCCCATTACTATCTTATCCCAGTTTGTTCCGCTAACACCCGTAACATTGTTTATATCAATCGTGCAAAAGCCGCTGGGTTCAAGTGTAAGATTCCCTGTGGTTAATGTTCCAATTATACCAACTGCATTAGGGCTGATGGCACCATAAACTGCTACACTTCCTGCCACTGTTCCTGTACCTGCCAGTGTTCCTCCAGCAGCAATGGTTACTGCATCTCCTGTTGACAGGCTTCCGGTTATGGCAAGTGTTCCTGTATTAATTGTTGTTGTTCCTGTAAATGTATTTACCCCAGAAAGGGTCAACGTGCCTGAAGCTTGTTTCACCAGATTAATACTACCTCCTCCTATGATTCCTGCAAATGTAGACGAGGCATTTCCCGTTGTATTTCCTACAGCGAGCGTAGCCGTTCCGATTGAATTAATGACATTTCCACCTGCAACGCCTCCCCCACTTAATGCAGCAAATGTTTGATTAGTTCCAGCAATATCTAGTATTGCATTGGCAGTATTATTCATGTTCAACGCCATACCCGAACCGCTAATTGGTATTCTATTGCTGGAAGCCATCTGCACGGTGCCACCCATCACATTCAAAGTACTATTGGTAGCGGCCCCTGCAAATATTAACGCATCAGTCAGTGTGATTGTACCATTGGTTGCATCCAGATAACCTCCATTGCTACCCAGGCTGTATCCCCTGCTGCTGTTGATATTTAACGCACTGGTAGTTGCCACTCCTCCCCCGTTCAAGACTACAGTTCCCGCAGTCCCAATCAAGTTATTTTCTGTAGTAATAGCGAGGTAACCATTATTAATGGTCATACCTCCCGTGTAGGTTTGTGTACCGCTAAGTGTTTGTGTGCCTGTACCCGTTTTGATGATACTCAGATTACTTCCTCCTGCAATAATTCCAGTAAAAGACTGACTTAAATTATCTGCTGCAATCGTCAAAACCGAAGGTGTAGCTGTTGAATTGGTTATTGTTCCAGAGCCTGAAACAGAACCTATTGTTTCGCCAAACCCATTCACATCAAACGTTGCACCCGACACTGCTATTGCTGTAATATCGGGGACAACATTGGCTGCACCCAACTGAATCGTCCCACTTGTTGCCGCAATGCTACTACCTGCACTGCCTGTATTGTTGGTATTGTTCAGCATCAAAGTGCCGGTACCTGTTTTGGTTACTGTATTTGCACCTATTGAAAGCACGCCTCCCAACTTGAAAGTACTTGTAGCACCTGCTACAGCAATACCCGAATTACTAGCCAGCGTAATTGCGCCATTCCACACAGTTCCCACCGATGGATTAACAAGCTTTATAGCCCCCACATTGGCACTGTTTCCATTACCATTTAATGTGAGTGTTCCTGTATTGGAATAGGTGACGCCCGATGTATTGAGATATAATTGACTGTTATTGTTAATAGTTAAAGATGAGGTAGCAATTGTTCCTCCTGCATCTAGTTGCAGGATGGCGGCATTGGTGACAGAAGCGCCCACCGTTGTTGCACCCGAATACGTATTTGCCCCCTGCAACTGTAGTGTTCCTCCATTTGCAATACTTGTTCCGCCCCCGTTGATAGCCAGTGTACCTGTGCCACCGATAACTCCCGGCAAAATAAGATTTGCAGTGCTTATCGGCGCAAGCGTCAATCCATTTGCATTCAGGTTAATAGGCGATGATAAAGTTCCTGCTACAGCACCAGTAGTTGCAAACGTATAATTGCTTGTACCAATATTTACAATATTTGGGGTGTATGCAATAGTGCCAGGTATAGTGATGGTGGTTGCCGCCGCAGCACTACTAAAATTGGCATTGTAAATTCCTGCACTTGTTGGCCAAATCGCATTTAGAGTAGTTGCGGCAGTTGGTTGAGACCAATACGTGCCTGTGGTGTTCCAAGTGTTATTAAAGGCAGTTGTGTTACTTCCATTCCAATAATAATTAGGCGAAGCCGCCTGATACAAATAAACACTCAACTGTGTACTTTGATAACTAGAGAATAATTTACTAGCATTGTTAAATTGAAGCGTATTGTATGAATATGAGCCTGTGGTACAGGTAAGTATAGCTTCGTTTGACAGAAAGGAGATAGTCCAGTTTTTTACTGCTGCATTACTTTTAAGCATTGCACTACTGTTACTAGCTGCATATAAATAGCCGGGGGTAACGGCGTCGTAGAGTGTCCATGCACCAGTAGTGCCGCCGAGCGTTATCTGATATGGGTTTGTTACATCTGCACTAGAAGTTGCAGGCGTGGCACTGATGGAATTGGAGGCGACAGTAATAGTGGCACTTGGGCGGTTACTGGTATTTTGGTAGCCCAAAGCATAGCCTGTGCCGTTGGTAGTGGTATTGACGATGAGGTAATTGGCTCCTGATAATAATCCTGCGGTGGAGGTAACGAGGTTGTAGGTTGTTTGCCCCCATCCTACGCCGATGCTACTACACAATAATAATAGTAAAACCAGGCGATTGCAACTGCCACATGGCGGACGGGCTGTGACGGTAATACTAATAAATGCCGTAATATTTTTTCTTACAAGAACACGGCAATAACGATGATTTGTCAGAAACAATTTCATAATCGTACATTTTAGTTAATTCCCAATACAAAAAATCAAGTCACTTCATAAGATTCTATATGCTTAAATTATTATCTAATATCTAATTTCTATTATCTACTATCTAACCTACACGCTTCCCTTCACCGCTACAGAAAGAGTGGCACTCCAGTTGCCTATCTGAGCATTTTTGTAGCGATAGATAATTTTATATCTCCACAAAACATCTACCCCCGCTGCAGGTAGCACCGACATATCTGTAAAATTGGGAATTGTACTTACATTAAGCAATACAAACCCAGTACCCGCATCTTTCCAGATTTCAAAACCATCATAATCGCCAATCATTGTATGCAAAACAGGATGCCCCGCACTCAAAGACTTTAAAACTACGTTTGGTGTACCCACTTCCAGCACTGCGAGGTTAGGCTCCTCAAAAATGCCCAAAGCCTTAGCAATATCCTCTGTAAGGTTGCCCGAATTGACACATTGCTGAATAACATCTCTGAAAAGACTGATTAAATTGGCCAATGCAATAGGAGGTGTTGCGGCAGGATAGACAGGCATTTCAGGTAAAGCACCCAAAGCCTCTGTACCCTTTCCATGCAACAACAAATCTTTGTAGGCAGTAAAACTGTGACTTAAGGTTTGAAGTTTGCCTTGCATCATCAGAATAAAAATAAGGAACAGACTTCCCTTTTTCAGGTCAGTCATTTTTTGTGCATCCACATTCAGCAGGCTAGCGTATGTGGTGAAGCTACCGCAAAAATTACTGATTTGTGTTGATACTTTGTCTTCGGCACTTTCTACTAAAGTTCTCATAATTCGAGTGTTTGTGATTCCCTTTTTGTTTGAGGTAATCTGATTAAAAAATTAATTGTCAGGTAAGAGATACATGTTTTTTTATGGAAGAAAACCGATAATCCAAGAAGAAAAACTGTTTTTCCTTCATGAAAAAACTGTAAATGATTAAGAAAAACTGTTTTTCTTGTGTAATAAACTGATAATTGAATTGGAATTACTGTTTTTTTAACCTAAAAAAACGTTTTTAAAAGACAGGAGACTGTCTTTACATGCTGGAAGACGATTAAATAAGTTCCAAAAACGTATTTCCAGGAAAGAAAAACAATAAATGTTGGAGAAAAAACAATAAACCAAGAAAGAAAAACAGAAGAAATGTAGGCCTTACGGCTTTTTTACATGATGAGGTTATGCAGAAACGGGCTTTCTATGAATGCTATCCTGTTTCTAAATCTGTGTAAAAGTAGGGGAACCAATATTCTTTCACGATTTATTATTTTGGGAAAAATATTTTTTATTTGAAAAATAATTTATTGAGGATTCTACCCCCTTGGATAGTTTGAATTTGGAGGTACAGTTTCCCTTAGTTTTGTATTTGCGCTACTAGTAAGCGGCTGCAACTTTTTTTACTGATTGAATAGTAAAAATACACTAGTTTTTGGGTTTAAAGAATGCCTTCATTAAGTGTTAGCAGTGATTAATTAACAATATTTCATGAGAATAACTATTACAGCTATTTTTCTAATTTCAATAGTTTGCAATTCTTGCAAAAGAACAAACCAACAAGGTTGGAATGACTTACCAGAAGTAACAAATATTAGTAAGCTACAAAGGACTGAATTTGTTACGACTTTAGAATGTCCTATCAATGACAACAAAAATGTAATCTACGCTATAGCATTTCAATATGCTTGGAAGAGCTTGACAGAAAAACTAAATTCGCCTATAAGTTTGACAAAAAGTAATTCTAGTGAATTTTTATTGCTCAATCAGTCCATTTCTTACAAGAATGCGTTGATGGAAGACGAATATTCTGCAGATGCAGAAATTGTGGATGATAAAATAATTGCAAAAGCATTTTTTAATAAGTCTTTACCCTTCTCTTCGAAACTTCAAAAGCTAGACAGCCCCATTTTATTTGACAAAGCAAGAGTTGTAGCTTTTGGTATGCAATCGTATGATTATAAGATTGCAAATTTTACTGAAATCCTATCATACAAAGATGACAACCATTTTATATTGAAATTGACCCCAAAGGATAACCAGCATGAAATCTTGTTAATAAAAGGGATTTCAGGGATTAAAAATCTTTCAGATGCAATTAAGAAAACAAACAATTTGATTGAAGCCGGAAAAAATGAAATGAAGAATGTAAAAGAATCTTGGAAATACAGTTTAAATGAAATTGATACTTTTTCTATCCCAACTATTAAGTTTAATCTCGAAACAAACTACAGCAAAATAGAAGGACAGGAATTTGATGCGAAAGACAAAAAATACACTGTAGAAACAGCATATCAGCGTACTGGCTTTATTCTAAATGAAAATGGAGCTGTAGTTGAAAGTGAATCAAGAATGATTGCTGCGGACAGTACATCAGAACCAATTCAGATTAAAGCAAAGAAAATGGTATTTGACAAACCATTTTTTGTCATAATTAAACGAGTGCAAACTGACAATCCATATTTTGTTATTTATGTTCAAAATAATGAACTATTGACAAAACTTTAATGGTTGCTAACATCAGTAGTAATTATAGCAGGGACGGAACAAACTCGGCTTCAGCACTTTCTTCGTAGCTTCGGTTTGGGTCTAACGAGGACTTTTAAACAGTAGTGCTTATATTCGGCTTTTGGATGGTAATTGAGCTTTGGTTATCAGGGGACGGAACATTCTTGTTAAGTACCATCCCAAATACTGTTTCGTTGTAGGCAATTTTACAGGCCCCACTAATTTACAAATGAGATTTGACAAATTTATACCGACAGACCAATTACAACCCTACATCAAACACTTTGTAGTGTCCGAGAGTGAATTGGAAAATGAATATAAAGTTTTACCATCATCGGGACTTGTTATTGGCTTTCAGTACAGAGGACAACTTGCAACCATAAACAACAATAGAGCAGCCCCGCTTACATCGGCAGGAATAACAGGGATTACGGACAGTTATAAAACTTTCAAAAACTCAGCTAATATCGCAACGATTTTGGTTTATTTTACCGAAATTGGCTTTACTCATTTTGCTTCTCAACCTGCTAATGAACTATTTAATTTAAGTCTTTCACTTGACGATGTTTTTGACAAGAATGAAATAAGTGAAGTAGAAGAAAAATTGGCGTTTGCTACCACCGACAAACAAAGAATTAAAATAGTTGAGCAATTTCTGCTTTCACAACTTAAGGATATTGAAACCGACAAATTGATTGTTGAGGCAGTTAAACTAATTTACCAGAGTAACGGAACAATTCGTATAAGAGAATTGAACGAAAAGTTATTTATCAGTCAGAGCCCATTTGAAAAGCGATTTAGAAAAGTAGTAGGAACAACAGCCAAAAAATTTGCTTCCATAGTTCGTTTCAATGCCGTTCTTGACAATCTAAACAATGCCAAATCGTTAACTGAACTCTGCTACGAAAATAATTTCTTTGACCAAGCCCACTTCATAAAAGACTTTAAACAGTTTACGGGAGACACCCCCGAAAACTTTAAACGCTTCTTGTAGAAAAACGATTTTTTACAATTACAGATATTTTGGCAACTGCACCTTTGTATTGCAATCATAAGGTAAGGACAATGAAAAATGTACAGTTCAAGTCAACAATCATTGTAGCAAGTTTAAGCACTGTGATTGCATGTAATTCAACGAATCGTTTAATAATTTAAAAAAAGAAAAAATGTTTACAGTAGAACAAATTAAAGCGGCTCACAGTAAAGTGAAATCGGGTGCAGACTTTCCTTCTTACATCAGAGAAATTAAGTTGCTAGGTGTTACCCATTATGAAGCGTACGTTGCAGATGGCCATATTGACTATCATGGTGCAAACAATCATACAGCAAAAGTACCTGCAAAGTATGACCCGTTGTCAATTGCAGACACCTCGAAGGGTAAAGAATTTAAAGCGGAGTTAGTTGCTCATCAACAAGGGAAAACAGACTTCCTTACTTTCATTAAAATGTGTGCAACTTTTGGCATTGAAAAATGGGCAATCTGTATGGACAAAATGACTTGTACTTATTACGATAAGGCAGGAAATGAAATTTTGGTAGAACAAATTCCTAATTAATTAAGCCCATTAACTATGTACCCAATTAGTCCACACCAAATCAAGTTACTCCTCGAACTCGCTGCTACTGCAAATGTCCTCACGTGTGGGTTCGTGCAATTATTTAAAGTATATAAATTACAAAAGCCCTTGAAGAATATACTTCAAGGGCTTTTCTTTAACTCACTACTAACTACTATCTACTATCTACTATCTACTATCTACGCTCCCTCACTCATTTCCAGCCATCTAAACTCCTTCATCCCCAATTCATTGTCAATCGCTATCAGTCTGTCGCTTAGTTTTTTAATTTCTTCAAAGGGCAGGTTGCCATCACTCATCTTATCAGCAATCGTCACCTTTTCAGCTTCTAACGTAGCAATAGCCTTCTCAATGTTTTCTAACTCTTGCTTCTCCTTAAACGACAATTTCCTTCCTTGCTTCTCCACAGGCTTCGGTGTTTCAACAACCTTTGCAACTACAGGCTCAGGACGAGCATTTAGTGAAGAACCTCTTTTCTCCTTTTCCTTTTCTTCCAACCGATATTGGGTATAGTTACCCGGGAAGTCCCTTACCTCTCCATTGCCTTCAAACACAAACAAATGGTCCACCAGCCTATCCATAAAATAACGGTCATGGCTCACAATCAATACGCAACCCTGATAGTCATTCAAGAAGTTTTCTAGCACCGCAAGGGTAGGTAAATCCAAATCGTTGGTAGGCTCATCCAATATTAAAAAGTTAGGGTTTGTGAATAGAATGGTTAGCAGTTGTAAACGCTTCTTTTCTCCCCCACTCAACGAATTAAGGTAGGTATATTGCTTCTCAGGCGTAAACAAGAACAACTCCAGAAACTGTGCAGCACTCAAGCTACTGCCATCCGCCAAAGGAAAGTTCTCGGCAAACGTCTTCACATATTCTATTACCCTCAGGTTCTCTTTAATCTTAAGCCCCTGCTGAGAAAAATTGCCAAATATGATGGTATCCCCCACATTTATTTTGCCACTATCAGGTTTCTCAATTCCTTGTAAGATATTCAGAAAGGTAGACTTCCCTACCCCATTCTTTCCAATTACCCCAATACGTTCACCCTTACTGAACGTGTAATCAAACCCCTTTAATATCGGCAAATCACCAAAGCTCTTATACACTTTCTTCACTTCCAACACCTTCCCTCCTATCCTGCTCATCTTCACCTGCAATTGCACTTGTGCATCCTCAATCTTTTGTTTGGCACGTGCCTCCACTTCATAAAAATTATCCTGACGGCTACGGCTTTTTGTACTTCTCGCTTTAGGCTGTTTGCGCATCCACTCCAGTTCCTTTCTGTATTGATTTTTAGCTTTGTCTATACTTGCCAGTTCACTTTCAATACGGGCAGCTTTCTTCTCCATGTAGTTCTCATAATCGCCTACATAAGTATAAATATTCTCTCGTTCAAGCTCCCATATCTCCGTACAGACGGCATCCAGAAAGTATCTGTCATGCGTTACCAGCAATAAGGTAATATTCTCTGAGCCAAGGTAATGTTCCAGCCATTCAATCATCCCTACATCCAGGTGATTGGTAGGTTCATCCATCATCAAAAGCGTGTGTTGATGCTCAAAGCCAATATCAATCAATGTCTTAGCCAATGCAGCCCTCTTACGCTGGCCACCACTCAGGCTGCTCACTTTATTTTGTAAATGATGAATGTTTAGTTTCCCCAATATCTGATGCACTTTGGCTTCATAATCCCATGCCCCCAGTTCATCAATCTTACCAATACATTCCGTAATCATTTCCGCATCATCCGCATCCAATGCAGCCTCATATTGGCGCATCACACTCATAATAGGGTGATTACTAGTAAAGATGTTCTCTAATACAGTTTTATCTTCATCAAACTTAGGATCTTGCTCAAACAATGCTACAGAAACCCCCTTGCTAATATGCACCTTACCCGATTCTTGCACCTCCTGACCAGCCAATATGCGTAATAAAGTAGATTTACCAACGCCATTTCTGGCAATCAGTGCAATTTTCTCTCCTTCGTTAATGTGAAATGTGATGTTTTTGAATAATGGATTGATACCATAGCTCTTCGTTAAGCCTTCTACCGTTACGTAATGCATAGCTGCAAATATAGCGGTTGGGGTGTGGAATGGTTTGAGGTTGGAAAGATTATGGCTAATTTATGTTAATCGAGTAATAATTTCACTTCCTTCAGGAGTACGGGAATGTCTTTCATTACTATTTTCCAAATAATTATTTCATCCACAGAATCATAGGAATGAATGACTCTATTCCTCAGGTCTACAATCAATCGTGCGTGCGATAAAGGAAAATCGGGGTTTAATTTAAGTAGATTATTAGTCGCTTCGCCTATTATTTCCAACTCTCTTTCTATTGCTCTACGCTTTAATTTACTTTCCTTAAATTCAGCAAAAATTCTTCTTCCATCTAAATACTCGTAATAGACAACGCTGATTCTAGAATATCATTCAACAATCTTCTTTCTTCAATACTCATAATACTTGTACTTTATGATTATTGATGCTTTGAATCAAATAGGGATTCTTTAAAGTTTTTTCTGTAACCAAATCAACTTTCCTGTTCAACAATTCCTCCAACGAATGGGCTAAAGCAAAGTAATTGTCTGCATAACTAACATAATCCATATCCTCCGGAAAGCTGACAATAAAATCTACGTCGCTATCCTCATGCTGCGTTCCTTTCACCACACTACCAAATGCATAAGCCCTTTCAACGCCATAAGAGCGCAAAAGAGCTTGTATTTGAGGAAGATATTGATCAACAATGTTTGCCATTATTTATTATTTAATCCGTTAATTATCTTACAAAGTAAAGGCTTTGTGAATGATAAGCCATAGCCTTGGTGATTAACCAGCTTTATTTCGCCATATCAACTCTCTCCATAATAAACAAAGTTAAAAATAAATTGCTTCATCAGATATCAGCTGAAATGACAGTACATTAATAAATTACGCACCTATCCCGATAATCACAAAACGGTGCTTTTTTTAAAGTTAATTTATGTTGTTTGTTGTGAAATATTATCTT
>Ga0214164_1002217_pt1 | contig 10212 bp, 8 predicted proteins | sample TroBogepilimnion_13_FD_153003 | JGI IMG/M metagenome (GOLD analysis project Ga0214164, IMG submission 153003) | Freshwater microbial communities from Trout Bog Lake, WI - Practice 03JUN2009 epilimnion v4 | ecosystem: Environmental > Aquatic > Freshwater > Lake > Epilimnion/Euphotic zone ...
GACCGCCGCTACAAAACCAAGCCGCTCCGGGTAAAACCGGGGCGGCCCCTTTTTTAACCACGGATGGACACCGATGAACACAGATTGACGCTGATAAATTTCCGGCGCACACTTGCCCGCGTTAGAAAAACAAAACGACGATTATTATTTAACTAAACAATTTGCGTAGCTACGGCTACGGGCTGTCCCGAAAACCTGGAAATTTTTCAAGCCCGTCAAACGAACCGACCGAGCGCGCCCAAATGGGCGCGGCTTGGCGTTACCTCGTTTGACAGGCGCTTCCAGGTGCCTCGGGACAGGGTGCGACAGGTCCGCGCCTCTTCTTTTTTAGAATTCCCGTTTCCGCTCGCTCGCAGCGGAAACATGGCAAACAGTAATCTCACCAACGCAAAGCGGGCAAAGAACGACGAGTTTTATACCCAATACGCCGATATTCAGAAGGAGATGGAAGCGTATGTGGAATTTGACGCCAATGTGTTCCGAGACAAGGTAGTTTATTGCAACTGCGACGATCCGTATGAGAGTAATTTCTTCCGCTATTTCGTGCTGAATTTCAAGAAGCTCGGGTTAAAGCAACTCATCACGACCAGCTACAAACCCTCGCCGGTGGCCAACACGCAACTGGAATTATATGGCGATGACAACACGCTCCCCAAAGCAAAAGGTCGTCCGAAGTTAACTGCCAATAAATTTATCATCAATGAAGTGCATAACATTGATGGTGGCGGCGAGTTTAACTTGAAGTCTGTTGCCAAGAAGTTGAAGGCGAACAATAACAACGAATGGACTCCGCTGGAGGGAACCGGCGATTTCCGCAGCGACGAGTGCGTCGAACTACTGAAACAATCCGACATCGTGGTCACAAATCCCCCGTTCAGCCTGTTTCGCGAGTTTGTAAAACAGCTTTTTGATTACGAGAAAAAGTTTGTGATTATTGGCAGCAAGAATGCAATCACGCTCAAGGAAATCTTCCCACTGATTAAATCGAATAGGATGTGGGTTGGCATCACGAGTTTTAACAAGGACATGCTTTTTATTTCCCCAGAAAAGGTTGATGCCGCGAATAAGCCAAAAACCGCAACACGAACTGTGGACGGTGTTGTGTATTTACGATCACCATCAGTCTGGTTCACCAATCTTGACCACGGACGCCGTCATCAGCCGTTGGCGCTGATGCCGATGAGGGAAAATTTGAAATATAGCAAGCACAAGGAAATCAAAGGCAAACGGAAGTATGACAAATACGTTAATTATGACGCCATAGAGGTGCCATTTACTGATGCCATTCCTAGCGATTACGATGGCGAAATGGGAGTGCCAATTTCATTTCTGGATAAATACAATCCTGACCAGTTTGAAATCGTTGGCTTTAGTCTCGCGCTCGCAAAGCCAATGTCCAACTTTGCCCAAAAGGGAACTTATCTGCAAGGTGGCCCCCGATTTTACATCGCCAACGACGACGGAACCTATAAACGGCTCTACGACAGAATTGTCATCAAAGCTAGGAAGCCAAAATCATGAATACCAAGCTCAACACTGAAATCACCGTTAGAGATATTTGCGAAGGATTTGTTTACAACGAACTGGAGGGCAAAGGGCTTTTTGGTTTGTCGGGGAAGCTAACGATTCAGCCGGAATATCAGCGTAATTATATCTACGCTTCCGACGGCGGCAAAAAGGAGGTGGCAGTCATCGAATCTGTCCTTCAAGGCTATCCGCTGGGGCTGATTTATTTTAACAAGCTGAGCGATGGCACCCTCGAAGTTTTGGACGGACAACAGCGCATCACCAGTCTTGGCCGTTTTGTGACTGGAAAATTTGCCGTCAAAGATGGCGACGGGAACGAGCAGTATTTCAGTGGCATGGCCAAGGACAAGCAAACGAGCATTTGGGAAACCAAACTGCTGATTTACGAATGCGAGGGCAAGGAAAGTGAAATCAAGCAATGGTTCAAAACCATCAACATCGCTGGCGTCCCACTCAATGAACAGGAACTTTTGAATGCCATCTATTCCGGTCCGTTTGTAACGGCGGGCAAAGCAGAGTTCAGCAACAGTCAAAATGCCAACATCCAAAAATGGAGCGCATATGTTCGGGGCAGTGCTAATCGTCAGGATTTTCTGGAACGGGCTTTGGATTGGGTGAGCCAAGGCGACATCAGCGATTACATGAGCCAGCATCGCAAAGCCACAAACATCAAAGAACTTAAAACATATTTCAACACGGTCATTGATTGGGTGTCCACCGTGTTCGAGGATGTTCATAGCGAGATGTGCGGACTTGAGTGGGGACGGCTTTACGAAGAATACCACGCGAAGTCTTACCCTACCACGAAAGTGTCGGCGGAGGTGCAAAAGCTATACGAGGATTCGTATGTTTCTGACAAGAAGGGAATTTTTGAGTTCATACTTGGCGGTTCAAACGATACAAAGTTGCTGAATGTCCGGGTCTTTAATGAGGCAACTAAGAAGTCCGTTTATGCCACTCAGACTAAAAAAGCCAAAGCGGAAGGGAAATCAAACTGCCCGCTTTGCGCCATCGGGCATGATGCGAGTAAAACCAAAATTTGGGAGCTGAAAGACATGGATGCCGATCATGTGACCGCATGGAGCAAGGGCGGCGGGACAAATGAAAAAAACTGCCAGATGTTGTGCAAGACGCACAACCGCGCCAAAGGCAATCGGTGAAATAAATTTATTCCAGCGGCAAAAAACAAAACCGGTTTCAAGGTGTTGCCACACTTGAAACCGGTTTTGTTTGTAATTTTAAGTTGGTGCCGACGGAGGGGGTCGAACCCACACACCCTTACGGATACCAGATTTTGAGTCTAGCGCGTCTGCCAATTCCGCCACATCGGCTACCAAGGCGCTCAATATATCACGCCGTCACTTCAGGAAAAGAAAAAACGCCGGTGGAATGTATCCACCGGCGTCCGGTAACTTGGTCGCGGATCAGAAGCCCACGGTGCCGCGGGTGCCGATCTTGGTGATTTCTTTTTCACCTTCCCACACTTGATAGCCGGTGCGGGTGTCGTTCAGCGAGAGTTGGAAGCTGTAGGTGGCCTGCGTGGTGTTGCCAGCGCGGGCATTCAGCTGGATGATCTTGCCGGAAAGGGTGAAGTCAGGAGTCTTCTGGCCTTTCTGGTCGTTCATGAATTCATTTTCCTGCTGGTAACCTTTGGCGGCGGGGTCGGTGCTGGTGGTGACCGCTTTGCCGCTGTTCAGCAGGGCTATGGAGATTTTCTTGGTGAGCAAATCGGTATCAATCTGCTGGCCGGTGTTGTTCACGATGCGGCTGATGTAAAGCACCGCGGGCGGCGTCTTCACTTTGTCCAGCGTGCCGGCGGCGAGCAGGTCGGACGTGGCGGCGTTGGCGGCCTGGATGTAATCCTGAATGTTGATCTGGCCGACGTTGACGATGTTTTGCGTGCCGCCGGTGGCGACGTAATGGGCGTCGGTGGCGCAACCAGTGAGCAGGGCAGCGCTGGCGGCGATGAGGGGAATAATGATTTTATTTTTCATGGTGTGTTCGGTTTCGAGATTAAAAGTTGATGGTTATTGGCCTAAAATAAGTTTCAAACGGAAATCTTTGGCGGATTGCAGGGGGGCAACGGCGCTGATGTATTTGTCTTCTTTGCCGGCGAGTTCTTCCGGAATGACGGCGGTGGAGGAACCGGCGACTTGCATGCCGTTCTGGTCAAACCACTCGAAGTGGTAGTTGAAATGTTGGAACGAACTCGTGCGGTTGAGCAGTTCGACCTGCACTTTGAGGAAGCCACCGGGGGTCATGGCGGTGTTGATGCCAACGACGTTCACTTTGCGGTTCAGGCCGGTGTCGCTGACAACGCGCGAGTCGGAGACCATGTTGCGCTGGCCTTCCTTCTGGGCGTTTTCCACCGAGTTCATCGTGTCGTGACAACCCGCCACCGCGAGGGTGAGGGCAAATAATGCGGCAATTTTCGTTTTCATTTCAGTTTAAATTGGCTGACCAGCAACGGGGTGCTGCCGGAGATGGCTTTGACATAAACCACGTTCACCAGACTGCCCGTTTGCAATGATGCTTGCACGCTGTTCGTCGAGGTCAAATCAATTTTTGAACCGTTGGTGATGCCGTTCAGCGTGACGGAGGCTTTGGCGCCGTTGGGCGTGGACAAATCAATTTTGCCATCGGCCGGGGTGGGGAAACTGCAGATCTGGAATTGCTTCGGCAAGGTCGTCCACGTGCGGGTGTCGGCGATGTTCACGGCCATCTGGAAGGCCATCGTGCCAATCTGCATGAACAGACCGGCGAGGTCGCCGCCGGCTTGTTGCGCGGCTTGATTTGCGGCGTAAGCGGCCACGGCTTTGGTGATGGTGGCGGCGATGGTCTTGGTGATGACGACGGGCAATTCGTTTTTGTAATCCAGCGTCACGATGCTATCCATGCTGCAGACAATCTGCGTATCGTAATTCGTGCCGTTGGCGGCGACGTTGAGAACGTGCGGGTAATTTCCGTGCGGCTTGATGGTCGGGAACGCCGCACCGACGTAAGAAACCTTGGAAACAACAATCGGAATATCAATGCGCACCTGATCGCGTTCGGGCGCACAGCCGGTTTCAAAAATGACGTAGGTCGTCGGCGTGAGCTGGCCGGCATTGATCAGTTTGTCCGCCTTCGCCAGATCCTGTTTCACGTATTCATTATCCGGCACGAAGCTGGAAGCGCGTTCGAGTGATTTGTGGGCGCGTTCCAAATCCGAGGCGTCGGCAGCGTTCACCATGAAATAAAGGCCGTCGAGATAAACGGTGAAGGGATTCACATAATCGGCATACACCTGGATGTCGTTGAGGTTCGTCATCGAGCTTTGCAACTGCGCCTGAAACTGTGGATTTTTCTCCGCCTTATCCATCGCGGCTTTGTCTTTTTCTTTCGCCGCTTCGTCCTGAACTTTTTCGATGCGCCTTTTATTTTCCTCCACCGCGTCCTGCTGGCGCTGATAGGCGCGGATGATTTCCGGCCGCGCGTTGTCCGGCTGGCCGAGTGCGAGATAATTCAGCGCTTTGTAGGTATTCAGCATGATGCCATCGTAAGCGCGGCCTTCGTAGGCGAGGTTGGCCTGATTGGACAGCAGCGCACCGGCTTCCTGCCCGACGCGCACTTTGGCCTTCTGCGCATAGTTATCAATCTTCGCCTGCGCGCGGTCGAACGCCTGGTTGCTGTCGGCGTAACGCCCGGCGGCACGCAGCACCGTCGCCTCTTCCAACTGCCAGACAACCGCATCTTTGTTGTCGGAATTGGCCTGAACTTTTTGCGACGCCGCGACGAACGCATTTGTCAAATCGCCCTGATGCCAATAGCCGATGACTCGGTTTTGCTGCTCGTAAGTCTGGCAGCCGGTGCTCAACAGCCCCGCGCCAGCCAGCGGCAGAAGCAGGCGTAAAATATTTTTGACGGCGGCAAAATGCTTCACGTTCCCTCGTTTCCTTTTTTATTTCGCCTTGCGCAACACCGCGCCTTGGCTGATGCCGGTGTCTTCCAAAACGCTCGCCACCGAGGTCTTCGGGTTCACCTGCGAAATCTTCACCTTGCCGACTTTGACTTCCTCGCGCCCCAGCGATTCCTTGGTGTCCGGGTCAATCATCTCCTCGCCAAGCGCGAAAACATTGAACACGTCGCCTTCCTTCACGCCGCCGCCTTCGCCACGGTTGATGGTCACGGTGTCGTCGCGTTTGATCAAAACCTTCGCCGGAAAAATCACGTCCGCGATGTGCGTGGCGATCTTTTCCGCCAGCGAGCGCGACACGGCCACCATCATCTCGTCGCTCAACTCGCCATCCTTCACCGAGTAATTCCGTTCCTGCTGGATTTGCTTGAACTCGTCGTTGCCGGTCTGAAAATTCGCCGATTCCAAAAGTTTGCCGGTCGAGGATTCATAAATTTTCCCGACAATGGAAAAACGGAACACGCGCTTCGTCGCACTGCGCCCCGTGCCTTCAAACGTCGCCGTCTCGACGTAATCCTGAAAATCATCCACGGTTGCCGTCAGGATGTCCTTTGCGCCGGTCAGCTTGCCAATTTCGACAGCAGTTTTTTGGTCAACATTACCGGATGAATCAAAATCCTGCTCCTTGATCACCTCCTTCAAATCGCTGCGGCTGACGATTTGAAATTTGCGCGTGGAATTGATGCGGTCAATAAGCTGACCGTCCAGCGATTCAAGGATGCGATCCATTTCCAGCTTTTTGTCCGGGGACTTGATGGAAGCCACCAGCGAAGGAATTGGCTTGATGGATAGAATGGCCAGCGTGGCTTTGTCCTGCGCCGCGCCAATCATCGGCAAAGCCAGCGCGCCCGCGAGGACGATGAGGGAAAAATATTTTTTCATGTTCGTGTTTTCGTTTTTCGGTTCGGTCAAAAATCTAACCAATCTCAAAAGGTTGGCTTTGATGGATGTATTGGGGCAGTTGATTAGTTTTTACCAGTGCCGGTAGCAGGGGGCGTGCGGTATTTTTGAAAAGCGGCTACTATTTGCCCAGCCGCATCGTCCAGCAACTCGCTGATGACTTCGTTGCTATCTGTTTGCAATCCGGCGGACTGCCGAATTTGTTTGGTGGCTGTGACCGTATCTCCCGTAATGGCGTGGCCTTCACCTGCTTCAATCAGTTGGTATGCGACGCGCAACGTATAAATATAATTTTCGGTTGATACATCGTTGCCTGTGTAAACTTTTTTTTGGCTGCCGAAACTGCTGATGGAGGCATGGACAATAAAATTTACACCCGAATTTTGGGCAACTGCGACAAATTGCTGACTGGCCACATCAAGATTATCAATATTGCGCAAGGCCGTAGTGGCAAATCCTTTTCCAGCCAAGCTGCTGTTTAACTTATCTTCAAGAATCGAGACCTTGTCAGCCAAATCAATTCCAGCCTTATTATCAACTAGAATGCCAGCCTTGTAAGAAACGTCGGCACCTATGCTGTTCGCCATGCTTACAGCCTGCTTATGGTTTTCTGCGGCTACCACCTTGGCTGCTGCAGCCAGAACTTCTTGATCGTGTATCCTTTTATTATCTGCCTCAATAGCTTTTTGACTTGCTTCGTCCGCTATGTGCTTTTGGTGAAGAATTACGGCACCTGTCGCGGCCAACGCCAAGACAATCGAAGCCACAATTCCAGTTAGAAACGCCATGCGGGACGAATGTTGGCGGCGGAGATAGCTGGCCAGTTCGTTTTTCCCCTTTTCAACCAACGTGCGAACATCTGAATCAGCCTTGTAGGAATTTTCGACCACCCGCAAGTTCTGTTCAAGCGAGAGCTTGGCTCGCGCGGGCGATTTGCCAGGGCTGCCGAAAACATTCACCGCCTTGACCGCCAGATAGCCCAAACCCAGCGTCGGTAAAGTAATCAGACCGGTCAGGAATGCAGCCAGACGCGAGGCGGACGGGCGGGTCGCCAGCAAGGCCAAGTCGTCTTGAATTTTTGTGCATACTTCGGCAGCGCTGGGAGGTGGAGTTGACGCGGAAGCGCTTTGCGCCGTTGCAGAAGCTTCGGACTTGATTTCACTGCCACAAGCTTCACAAATCCGAGTCAAGGTTTTTAGCACTGCACCACAATGGGGGCATTTATTCATAGGTTTTGATTTAATTTGTCAATGGTTTGCCACACTGGCTGCAAAACTTGTCGTTTTCCCGAACTGGGATTTTACAACTCGGACACTCTAATATCTTGGCCAATGGAGAACCGCAGTTCCGGCAGAAATTAGCCGTCGGAACATTGAGCGCATGGCATTGACGACATTGAATCTGGCTGGAATGTGTCGCGGCGGATTCCGTGCTGCCCGGCGTCGGATAGTTTTCCACCATTTGTTTTGTGGCACCGATTAGCGCGGTGCCGGCAAGGTTTTGCTGCGTGGAAGCAAGCAATTGATCCAGCGGTTTGTCAGAAGGATTGTTCGCCATATTTTTATAATTAGGTGTTGGGAAGCGGTGGTGGCGTATTCGTTGGAAACGGCGGCGGGACAATCACGCCGGCAATGGTTGATAGCGGCTGCCATTGCGCCAGACCTGAATGCCAGCCCAAATCCGCTGGACTGAATGTTCCCAGCGCCAACCGTTGATTCACTTCATCTAGTGCAAAAATTCCCTGTGGCTGATTGCCACGGGCGATGTGAATTTGAAGGTCTGCCGTCGGAACAGAAGTTGGGGCAACTGTTTTCAAAGACGCTCCACAACTATTACAAAAGTTTGCCCCTGATTGAAATGTCGCATTGCAACGCGGACAGTTGGCGGCAGCTCCACCCAGAATTGCCCCGCCAGTTTTTTGGATGCCGCTGACGATTTGCTGACCAAAGGCCGCGCCAACCGGCAATCCCATCCCCAAAGTTATTGCGGCTGCGCCAATACCACCCAAACCGCCGCCATCACCACCGCCACCGCTGCCAATCTTGCCAATACTCTCAGCCGCAGCTTTGGCAACACCTGCTTGAAGATTGACCTGATGCGTAGGTAGAAAATCGCTTTCTGTTTGAAGTTGCTGCCGTTTTCCCAATTGTTCCCGCTGAATTTTCAAACTATCAGCAACGTGTTCTTTATTGATGGCTTGGCTGTCCTCCATGTTTTTCTGCCCCATCTCGCCTTGCTTTTTTATGTTCGCGACGACTTGATCGCGGGTGATTTCCATCAGTTTCTTAAAATCATCACTGTCCTTTTTGATTTCAACCCCTTCGACGACAAAGTTTCTCAACGCGACTCCGTATCCTTCCAGAACTTTTGCTGCTGTGGGTTGCAAGATGATGCTCAAGTCTTCTACCCGACTTCCAATTTGAACCAGCGGAATGCCTCTGGCCGTTGCCAAATTGACGATGTTGCTTTTGATGGCCGTGCGCAGTTGCGGCAAAATTTGTTCCCGCAAATTATCCGCGTCAAAATTCTCTAGTCGTTGCACTTCCACAAAACGTTTCACATCTGCAATACTAAAAGTGATGTTTCCATTGGCGGCAACCGGCACCGGCAAATCAGGAAAACGCAGATCGAAGGCGTCGAAATATGGAACGCCCCATTTTAATTGCGGTGCCTGCCCCTTGTTTATGAAATAAATCTCGGCTTGAAATGGTGAATCACCTCCGTAAGCCAGCCCAATGATGCTAGAGAGGACAGGAAGATTTTTTGTTTCTAAAATGAGGTCAGCAGGCCCTTCAATATAATCAATCGGAGAATCTCCACCGCCGGCTGAATAAAAAAAGACCGCCACTTCTCCCGCTCGCACACGCAGACTACTGCCAAGTCGAATTTGATTTTGTCGCGCCGGCGAACCCTGTTCCGGTTTCCACTTCCAGACCAAATAATCCTGTTGACGCAAATCACATCGAATAACATTTAGCATACTCATAATTCTTTAGTGGTTGTATTTGAGGCTGGCAGCACGGGGGATTTTAATATCAGCCGACCCGTTTGGCTGGCAACAATATAATCCATTTTTATATTCACCTCATAAACCTTGAGCGGCTTTCATTCATGCGCCGACGCCAAACCGCTTTCAAGGAAAATATGTCACCAATCGTTTGCATTTGGACGCCGCTCCGCTTTTAATGTTCAACGTGATTGCCAAACGTGTCATCCCGTGTCTCGACGTCCACGACGGTCAAGTGACCCGCGGCGTCCAATTCGGCGTGGCCGAAAAGGGCGGCCTCAAAAACGTCGGCGACCCCGTGGAACTCGCGCTCCGCTACAACGAACAAGGCGCGGACGAAATGGTTTTCTTCGACATCACCGCCACCGCGCACGGTCGTGGCACGATGGTGGACGTCATCGAACGCGCCGCCGACCAATGTTTCATGCCGCTCACCGTCGGCGGCGGCATCAAGTCCGTTGACGACATGTTCACGATGTTGCGGGCCGGGGCGGACAAAATTTCCATCAACTCCAGCGCCATCGCGAATCCCGAACTCATCCGGCAGGGCGCGGAAAAATTCGGCAGTCAGTGCATCGTCGTCTCCATCGACGCCAAGAAAACTGCGCCAGACAAATGGTCCGTGTTTGCCGCCGGCGGTCGCAAGGAAACTGGCCTCGACGCCGTGGAATGGGCCAAACGCGCCGTGGCGCTCGGTGCGGGTGAGATCGTGTTGAACTCCATTGACGCCGACGGCACGAAAGCCGGGTTCGACCTCGTCATCACGCGACGCATCAGCGAAAGCGTCGGCGTTCCCGTCGTCGCCAGCGGTGGCGCGGGCAGC
>Ga0214164_1002218_pt1 | contig 10210 bp, 12 predicted proteins | sample TroBogepilimnion_13_FD_153003 | JGI IMG/M metagenome (GOLD analysis project Ga0214164, IMG submission 153003) | Freshwater microbial communities from Trout Bog Lake, WI - Practice 03JUN2009 epilimnion v4 | ecosystem: Environmental > Aquatic > Freshwater > Lake > Epilimnion/Euphotic zone ...
AAAAGTAAGTTCACGTTTATCCAAATCAAAAAGATGGAACCCCCGAGGATCATTGAAGTCTTGCCAAGTGAGTTCGTAAGGATTTCCCAAATAGTATATCCCATCAGCATTAGATTTATGATGATAATGACCAGAGAAAGTGTAATCAAATCGTTTGAAAATTCCACGGTCTAGTCCTTCTTCAGATGGCATACCACGATGCATAGCAAAACCAGCAATTTCAAAATGACCCATGCATATATCAGCAGGAGTGTTTTTAATTTCATCCAAACATTGTTGATAGTTTTCGGCACAAATCCATGGTATCATACACACATCAGCAAATTCATTTTCATAATCTAAGTGTATGCTTTGTGGCGAATCAATTACGTTGATATTGTCATACTCACGCAACAATAGGTCTACCGAATTTACATCGTTTGTATTCTTAAAATAAGTATCGTGATTACCTGCCAACATATGAACCTGAATATTTCTTTCAGCTAACTTATCAAAGAACATCTCTCTAGCACGTTTTAGAGAATAGAAGTTTACATATTTGCGCCTATCAAAAGTATCGCCAAGAATAAGAACAGTATTAATTCGCTCAGAATCAATAATAGGAAAGAATGTCTCATTATAAAACTTTTCATAGTAGTCCAAAAAGTGTGTTGAATCATTCCTAGCTCCAAAGTGCTGGTCAGTTATAATCGCTATTCTCATGTTTTTGTGGTTTTGGTATTTGCTTGTAAGACTCTTTGTCTAAGTTCTGTGGTGCTAAAACTATGTTGCCTTGAATTAAAATAAACGGCCATTGGTAGTTGGTAACCAGTAAACTGTTTATCCCTGTATTCTTCACCTATGATTCTAACATCAATAGGGAAGGATGTCAATATGTCCATCAACTCTTTTTCTGTGGCATATGGTATAATTTCATCAACATACCTACAAGCTTGGACTTGAATGAATCTTTCCAATACCGATTGTACCGGCTTATTCTTTTCCGGTCGGTCTATGGTTGGATCGGTTTGTAATCCAATTATCAAATGGTCGCATTGTGTTTTGGCCTCTTTTAACATCATTAGATGTCCCGCATGAAACAAATCAAAACAGGAACAAGTAAATCCTATTCTCATAATCACTCCTCAATAAATTTCTCAACACCTTTTGGTTTCTTAATAGCCTTTTTGGCAGACTTAACATCTTCATATGTTTGAATAAATTCCGAAATGTTGTCATACAGTTCAAATTGTTTTGAGGTACCGTCTTCAAATTCCATCATCTCAAATTCATCCAATATACCCATTTGCTGAGTAGCCTTGTACTTCACATACAATTGTTTTTTCTCTTTACCGATCCTTCTCAGAAAGGCATAGTAAATAATTTGGGTAAAATATGCAAATGGATTTTTTGATTTGGTTGGATTAAAATTATCAAAATACATTAAACAGTTTTCTATGCCGTCTGATATCATCTCATCTCGGTATGTGTAGTTGATGAAGTTTGGTTTGTGAGAGAGTCCCTCTGCAATTTTCATCCAACATTCGCCTATGTAGTTTGGAATAGGTTCGTTTTTGTTTAACTTTTTTCTTTCTTGGTACTCAATAAGAGCTTGAAGAAAGTCGGCATTGTTAATGTAATGTTTTTGTTTACTCATAGTTTACCATAATTATTGTTGACAATTGCTTGACAAGAGAGTACAGTTGACTATGTACCCCCTTTGAAACATCATTGTATTGGAAGACCTAGTTCCTTAAAGGTTTCAAATTCATTAAGTACATCCTGCATAGTTTCGTTATTGATATCTTCAATAGCAACCACTTCCAATCTCTTTTTAGCATCAAACAAATCTGCAATCTCTTTTGCAGAGTTTTCAAAGTATTCTTTAAATTCATCATCAACAAATATTTCGCATAGAATATCTGATTCTTTTAAGATAGCTTTGTTAACTGATATAATTGATATTGGCAACCAATGATTTAATAATAAGTTATGTTGTTTTAACATAAAAGACATTGGTTCAGAAACTTCAATATCACCATTTTCTAATTTTAGGTAATTACAAATGATGTCTTCACCGTTTTGTAGTCTAAGTATTTTAACTTCTTTATTGTCCATTTTTTAGTCCTATCTTGTAGATTTTAAATGGGAACTTCTCCTCATTATATATCTTCACTCTTTCCACAAAATGTTTTAAAGTGAAGTTCATATGTTTTTTATAGATAAGGTCGTCTGCAATATCGTATAAGGTAGCAACGGATTTACCTTCAGAGTTTCTGAGACCACGACCAATTGATTGTAAGGCTCTAATTCTGGACTTAGAAGGGGACGCAAAGATAATATTGTGTAAATTTTTAATGTTAATACCTGTACTAAAAGTACCGTAAGAAGCAACAATAATAGCATCATTTTCTTTTTCCATAATTTCTCTGATTAATTCTCTATCAGAAGTATCCGTTCCACCATGCACAAAGAAAACTTTTCTATCGCCAATCTTCTCTGTATCCTTTATCATATTATACAGTATTTCACCATGTTTTTCAACCATTTGATAAAGAACCAAGGTATTCGTACCTAAACTAACTGCAAGATTTTTAATAAACTTATTACGTTGTTCATTAGCTATCAAGTATTGTATCTCCTCTTGATACGTTTTGTCTTTTAAATATAAGCAGTTCTCATCAGTATGTTTAAGTACCAAACATTTGATTTCAAAAGCCGAGACTTGTTTAGCATCAATCAACTCTTTTGTTGTTGTAACTTTTTTTACTTCACCAAACAAACCTTCTAATACGAGCTTGTGTGTTTTAGTTCCATCCAATGTTCCAGTAAGGCCAATGCGGTACTTGGCATTGACACATGATGTAAGTATTGTGGTGAGTGATTGCGCTTTGAATAAATGTGCTTCATCTCCTATTATATAATCAAACTGATGAAAGTATTCTTTAGGTAGCTTGTATAGAGATTGCCATGTAGATATAGTCAATGGCAAATCTGTGTCTTTGGCCTTGCCTTGGTAAATCCTGTGTGTATAATGAGCGGTGTTCCAACCATAATCGCTAAAGTCTTTATATAATTGTTCTACTAGTGATGTTGTAGGAACAATAATAAGACCTTTTAAGTTCTGATAATCTAATAACTGCCTTACAAGGAGATATATGATTAAAGATTTACCTGAAGCAGTAGGAGACAATAACAGAGTTCTACGTCTTTGCATTGCATGAACAAAGGCATCTACTTGATAGTCACGCACTTCAAATGGAAGACCTAACTCATCTATAAATTTCTTGGCATGATAGACTGAAAACTCATCTTCTATCTCATTGTGTGAATATGTATAGTCTCTTGATTTACAAAATTCTTCAAGGTAAGGAATAAGACCAATGTATAAATGGTTTGATCTTAAATCAAACAAACGTATTTTGCCATCCCAAATTCTATTTCGGAATGCTGGGACAAAGGTATAACCTGGTACAAAGAATGTAAAGAACTCAGATAGCTCTTGTGCTACATGTCTTTCACAGTTTACTTTTATGTAAACCTCATTAACCTTCTCACAAAATAAATGTTCTTTATTGTCCACCAATGAATTTTTCCCATGATATAAAATCACGTATTTGCCATGTACGTTGTTTCAATTCATTCATAATTGATTCAACCACAGAGACTGTTTCTTCGTGATAAGCTTTCTTTTCCAATAATTTGATTAAATCATTGTCCGCTTCTAAGTATGTAGTGATGTCGGATTTAAGTGTAAACTGAAACTGTTCCCATCCGTATTGTTTCAATTCTTCTTGTGACATCTTTCCGTTATAGTATTCCCACTTTATTTTACGCATACGTAGGTAGTCAAAGTTGGACTTTCTTACAGCAATCTTATGCTTAGTAAGAATAGAAAGGTATTTGTTGTGGAGTAAAGGAATCTTAATGAGTTCTTTTCCAGGTTCTGTCTGGTCAATCTCTGCATCACGTTCCCAATTTTTTAGTATGTCTTCAAGTTTTTCCATAATATTTTTAGTGGCAAAATTACATCATAACACAATAAGAACTAATTGTCAAGCCTTTTCAAATTCAAAATATTCATAAGCAAAAGATGCAGTAGCGGTAAGAATATCGTCTGCTGATTGTTTGGTATCAAATTGGATGTCACCTAAAGAGGTAGGAAACGTATTAATAAATCTAACATTCAGTATCGGATTGTTTAATGCACTTAATACAATCAAAGTGGCATCCGAATAACTGGTTAATTTTGAGTTTTTATAATTAGTTTGTAGAGCTGTAAGTGAATTTCTCTCTTGAATACTTTTTGAAGAAGCTATTGATTTCATCCACAACTGTATCTGATTCCAAGACTCAACATCTTCACCAATTGTAAAGTCAATTTCAAGAGGATTGTAAGTTAATTTATTACCCGCAATTGGTATATCTACTAAAGGTGTATTGTATACTGATTGGCCAAGACTGATACCAGGAACATTTATTGATTGACAGAAATACTGCACCGAACCAATCCTATCAAAAGATAATATAAACTTTGTGGGTTGTAAGTAGTTGGTGTTTTGCGGTACTCTTGTAAATGCTGTCATCTTTTTACCAATTCGTAATTGTTTGTATTGTTTTTAAACCATTCTTTTGATTTGGAATCATCTAATATTTTAGGATCAAAATTTGGAGACATGTATATTTTCCATCGTCTGAAATTACATGTAACTATACCTGTTTCTGAAAACAAAGAAATATAAGCTGTCTTCCAAGTATTCCATTTAAAAAGTTGTTTATCTTTCCAAAGATTATATAATGTTTGTTCAATAATACCTTTTAGGAAAAAATAAGTAACCTTCTTGTACATATCTACACGCATTTTTTCGGTACCCCCTGCATCTCTATACAGATCAAATGCTACCGAACGATGTTCTATTTCTTCTGCACAATGCCATAACCACATGGACTTTAATCTTTCTTCCGAACCTTCAATGAATTCAAGATGTTCCAACAAATACATTGAATTAATAATTGATATATGTTCATTAGCTGCAGTAAATGCTAATCCTTCTATGGCACTTTTAATGTTAAACTTTTTTAATCGTTTAGAAGCATTTTCTTCATGTAGGTTTTTGTAACCTAAATTTTTTAGATTATCATTAAATGCTTTATGTATTTTGGAGTGTGCCGCTTCTTGGCCAACAAAATTTTTAACAACATCAAAATATTTAAATTGTTTATGTTCGGGTAAAATTCTTAATCCTTTTCTTACCGCATACATGTAGTATTGTTCTCCTACTGGAAAACTCATTGAAAAAGCATTAAAAATTGCTGAGCGAAAAGCATTACCTCCATTCCATCTTGCGGGAAAAGGTTTCTTTAAATCAATCAAAAGGTTTCTTATTGTTAATGAAGTCATATTACTATTTATGACCAATAAAAAACCGCCTCTAGAGGCGGTTTATACGAACCATTAAGCACAACTTAATTGTTTGTTATTGCACAGAAACAATCATAGAAGATGGAACATCAATACTTACATTGTCAGGAGAAACTGTTGCAGTTCCTGTAATTGCATCACCAATTTCTTTACCATCAGCACCAATTGCTACGGCATGAATATTATAGTCGCCAGCTTCGATATTTTCAAACGTTGCAATGTACGGTGCTGCAGCTAATGTTTGTACAACTGGTGTTGAACCTTCAGTAGAAGAAACCAAAGTAACTTGAATACCTGCGGATACTGTGCCAGCTGCAAATGAAGCTTGAGCTGTGCTTAACGTTACGGTTACAATATGTGACATGAGAACTCCTTTTAAATAAATGGTGTAGGTTATCCTACCATAATATTTAGGAATAACACTAATGTAAATAATTTTGACACAAAAAAAGGGACCCAAAGGTCCCTTTTAAGATCACTCTTAGTGGTGATTACATCAAGTTTTTAACGCCGAATACACGGTAGTAAACGTTAGTACGCTCATTCAATGCGCCTGAACCAACTGTTAAACCTTGTGCAAATGGGTTTGCAACCATGCCGTAACGTGTCTTGAATCCAATTTTTGGTTGGAATGTATTTTGGTCAACTGCACGAACCATTTGTAATGGAACGTATGGGCAGTAGAAAATACCAGCGTCATAAGGAGAAGAACCCTTATAACCAACAGTTACCAATTCTTGGTTAGATGTATATCCACCAAAATATGGGTCAATATAAACCTTGATACGACCATGTAACAAACCAGCAAATGTATTGCCTGTATCGTCAACTTGTAGGTCAGCTTGCAATGATGGAGTGTAAGTCAATACACCTGACATAGCCATAGCGGATGCAACGTCAGATGATACAATCATCACGTTACCTTTACCTCTACGAGTTTGTTTTGCAATAACGTTAGCATCACGTTCAATTTGGAAAATCAAACCTTTGAAACGTTCAACAGACCAACGACCGTTTGAGTCAGTATCCAAGTCGAAGTAACCAGGAGTTGTTGTACCATATTGAGCACCTGCAACAGCAGATGTATAGATCGTACGGATAACTTCACGGTTAATTTCAGCAAGAATCTCAGTAGATAGAATGTTTGACAATTCTGTTTCAGCATCCAATCCATGGATTGCTTTCAAGTCTTGTGCAAGTTCTAGTGAGTACTCAGCTTTCAACGCACGGGATTGAGCAGTAACAGTAACTTTCTCAATAGAGAATGCCATTTGTTGGAATGCTGTGTTACCGTCTGAACCCAAGTATTCAGCAACTGCTGTAGGTAGACCAATACCAGTTGTAGTTGTTTTGCTTGTTGGGTTTTGGAAGTTTGTATTTGTATCAGATGATGTTGTTCCTTGGAAACCGTATGGGTTTGCAGAAGAATTTGCACCAGTAAATACTGTGTTTGCTTCGTTGAAGAATGCTTCGTTGCTATCGCCAACACCTGGAGTACCCATGCTGTTGTACTTAGCACGCATTGCAAAGATCAAACCTGTTGGTCCTGTCATTGGTTGAACACCAGCAACATCATACGCAATTAGGTTAGGCAATGCACGGCGAACCAAACTGATTAAGATTGGGTCAAAGTTTTGAACACCACCAGTAACGTTGGTTGGACCACCGTCTGATTCGTTCAATGCTTGACGGTCTTTAGTCATTGCTTGTTGTTGATTTTCCAAAACAAGTGCTGTAACGGCACGTTTGTATGGGTCGGAAATTTTAGCTAATTCTGGGTGATCCAAAACTGGTTCCCATTTAGCTTTTAGCTCTTCTGTTAAAAACATCTGAATAACTCCTTGTTATTATTTTAAGTGGTAAGTTTATTTATAAAATTATTTTACCAACGTTTGTGAGATTGACTTGACATATTGATCCATTGTTGGATCTGATGAAGCTTTAGAAGATTTCTTTTCTTCTTCAACTTCAACACCCTCATTTAGAGTCGAACTTGTTCCAACTACAACTTCTGATTTGAAATAAGATTCTTTCAAAACGTTTAGTTTGGAATTAAATTCTGACTCAGTAGTAAAATCTACATTCTCTGCGAGTGATTTCATTTTTTCTACTTGAGTTTGTGTTAGGCCTTCGCACGCTGTGTAGATAGCCTCTAATTTTCTGTGTTCATTAATTTCTTTAGCAAGAATAACACCACGATTAATTTGTTCGTTTAGTGCATCTTCTAATTCTTGAACTTTATCTGTTAGTTCTTCAACAACATTAACTTTGTCTTCTGGAATGTCAATGTAATGTTCAACGAATAGGTCACGTAAACCACCAATAAAGTCTTCTACGATTTCAGCACGTAGACCTTTTTCAATAGCGATTTCGTTTTCTTTCATCCATTCTTCTACCATGTAATTTAGGTAGTCATCAACTTTACTTGCCATGTCTTCTTTAAGACCTTCAACAACTAATTCAAATTCTTCCATTAATTCGTTTTCGGCTTCAGCGATAACTTCTTCTGCTCTAGAAAGAACGGCAGCTTCAAAAATTGTAGCAGCTTTAACTTTGAATTCTTCAGAAAGGTTTTCACCGTCTAACAACGCATCAACATCTTCTTTCATTTTATGTTTCATTTTGTCATGCATCATTTTTTTCTTTTCCATTTTTTCATCGTCCTTTTCTTCAGCAAACATTTCAAGGTATTCATCTAATTCAAATTCTTCAAATTTTCCACCTTTTGCTTTTAATTTGCTATGAGCTTTTTGTAGATGAGCTACTTTCTTTTGTTTTTCTGTTGAACTCATTTTAGCTGCATTTTGTTTAAACTTAGATACACCTTTGTGTAGATAAGTATTTAAAGAGTCTTTTGACAATTCGTCTAATAGTTCACCATCATATTCAGTTTCTTCACCGTAAGATTGGAATGTAGCACCTGGATTAGCGTGCATCATTTGTGGGGCCATTTTACCCATGATACGGTCACGAATTGCAGAGTAGTCTGTTGCAGCTGATTGTACTGGGTGTGCAATGTCTGAACGACCCATTGTTTCTTGTGGTTGACCAGTAAGTTTAGAACCTGGTTGTGCGCCAACAGGTGGTGTTGCACCTGGAGGTGTTGCTGATGGTGTACCTTTTGTGTAATCAGGCAAATCATCATCCATTTCTTCTGGTGATTGACCAATTTCACCTACATCTTGTTGACCAGCAACAGTAGATGTAGGTAGTTTGTCTTCACCAACTTCTGGCTTATTGCCTGCTTGGCCACGCATACCTTTTTTAGATGCAATGTTAGCATCAAAAGTCTCTTTAGAACCTTCTAAAATTGCTTTAGCGGCTTCAGACAGATTGAATTTTGTCATTTTGAAAATCTCCTTGATTTATATTTGGATATTTATAATTAAAGTTTTTTGATGAAGTTTTCGAATATGTTAAGACTGACTTTTTCAATATCCTTTTGAGAAGCTTTTCGTACTTGACGAATGGCAATCTCTTGGTCAACTTCTGTCCATATACCTTCAACTAACATCCACTCTTTTCCTTCCATAATGCCTTGAACAAAAGCTCCAGGCGCAGAAGGGTCTGCTACAATATCTGCCGCTGTGGCTAGATAAAAATCGTTCTGAACAACGTTAACTCCGTTAACATTTTTCAATGAACCCATTCCTCTTGATGATACACCTAGTTGAGCTCCGCCTTCAATTAATTGACGAGCGATTGTTCCCATTGGTGTATCAAGGATTTTTGCTTTACCGATCCACGTTGTACCGTCTTCTCTAAGTGATGTAATCAAATGAGATACACGGTCCAAGTTAATGGATGGTGTTTCGGGATGTCCCAATTCACCAAAAGCACGGTGTTTATTAATATATTCTTCTGTATAACGAGAAACTTCTTTTCTCATTGTGTTGTATTCGTATAGTCGGCCGTTTTTGTTTTTCTTTTCAGCAACTAAAAAAGGACCTTCAATATGAAGTGTCTTTTTACCATCTGCATCTTCTACCAAGTAGTTGACGGTTTCGTGGATTTCTTTAATTAATTTCATTTTACGCCCATCGACTTTCTTTTTCTTAGAGACATTTTTCTTTTTCTTAACGCCTGTCTTAACTTACCACGGCGTTTAATCTTAGCTCTTCTAGCACCAACTTTTCTATGTCTTCTTTCAGACGCAGACATTCTTGTTAACTTGCCAGCCCTAAAAGTATAACCTTTAACTGCCGATAACTTTTTACGGCGTTGAATTTTTCCAGCACGTACTCTTAGGCGAACCATCTTTGTTCGTCCCATTTTAGTTACGTTAGCTTCATTAATATCTTCTACAACAAAATCAACTTCAACACCAATAGGTTCAAATATTTCAATTGCCAAACGCATTTTAATCTGGTTAAGTTTTTCATTAACCAGATTTTTTAGTTTCTCATCTAAAATGGCCTTTGCATCAAAGGCCTCATTAGACATTAATTTGGCAACAAACTCTTTCATTATGGTCTTAGTGAATAAGGACCATAGTTAAACGCTGCAGGATCATTAAACTGACCACGTTGATAGTATGCATTATCTTTACGGATTTCCATAATGATTGTATATGTACAATTTGCCGTTGCACCATAAGTATTAATACCAATATTACCTGTTGGTGTTGTTGCATTATTTGGTATTGCAACTAAACCCAAATCTTCTGAACCTAATTCGCCATTTCCATTTAAGAAAGCAATTGTAGTTGGTGTTGCACCGTCCCAAAATAATTCTACTGCACCCATAGTGCCACTAGTTGGAAAATTAACAGAATAATTAATTCTAGTAATTGTTAGTCCATAATAAGAC
>Ga0214164_1002220_pt1 | contig 10198 bp, 8 predicted proteins | sample TroBogepilimnion_13_FD_153003 | JGI IMG/M metagenome (GOLD analysis project Ga0214164, IMG submission 153003) | Freshwater microbial communities from Trout Bog Lake, WI - Practice 03JUN2009 epilimnion v4 | ecosystem: Environmental > Aquatic > Freshwater > Lake > Epilimnion/Euphotic zone ...
CGGCAGACCGAACATGGTGCTTAATTGTATGGTAGCGCCGGCTACCAGCTCCGCTGAAGCGCCTTGCGCGTAATTCAGGTGTTCATTACCAATTTTCTCACCTATGGTAACCACAATTCTTTTCCAGCCGATCATTGTACCGAGGCCCAGTGAAATTGATACTGTAGCTATTACCCATAAAGGGGCAAAATCAGTAACCTGGCCTAGTCCGTGAGCTGCTTCTTTAAAGGCCGTTTTATCTGCAGCAGCTATAGTCATTTCGTGGCTGGCATCAAATGCTTTCAGTTGCTTACTGATAGCCTGTATTTCTTTACGGAATTTAAAGGTTTGTTTTTCATCTGTATTCTTCAACGCAATATCAGCTTTGGCATCAGCTATCTGGGCACTCAGCTTTGCAAAATCTCCTGATTTTGCCGGATTTGCCTGCATTGTCCGCTGAAGTGGCTGATCAATGCTGACAAGTGCTGCCATTATTTTGTCATCATTTACACTATGGTCTATTGCAAACTTTGCCGGTAAAAATGCGATCAGAATCAGCATCAGCAAACCAACTCCTTTCTGCCCGTCATTGCTGCCATGCGAAAAACTAACCCATGTGCAGGTAAATATCAGTAATATACGTATCCATACAGGTGGACGGTCATTTTCACCTTGAGGAATGTGGAACAATGATTTGGCTTTTACAACGTGCTCCAGAATGTACATCAGTCCCCATGCCAGGAAAAAGCCGATTACAGGTGATAAGATAAGCGACAATCCTACATCTTTTGCTTTATCCCAGTTAACCCCGGTTCCGTGATAAAACATAGTAAAACCCAATGTTGCACCAATAACCGCACCGATAAGCGTATGCGAACTGGAACAGGGAATACCAAAGTACCAGGTGCCGAGGTTCCAGATGATTGAGGCTATTAATACAGCCAGTACCATAGCCGCACCAACCTGTACAGGAAGCACCATTAAATCATTCAATGGAATCAGTTTCAATATTCCCATAGCCACAGCTATACCACCCACAAATACACCTATAAAATTCCATGCGCCGCTCCAGGGTACGGCTATCATAGGTTTAAGTGCTTTTGTGTATATAACAGTTGCCACGGCATTGGCTGTATCATGGAAACCGTTTACAAATTCGAATGCCACTACACAGAGCAGGCACAGAAAAAATATAACCAGTATCCCACCGGTTAAACTGACTTCCCCGATCAGCGGAAGTGTAATGGAACATAAAATACTATGCATAATTCAGATGAATAAATATTTTGGAAGAATTTGTATTCCACAAAAGACTAAAACGTCTGTTAACTCTAAAATGCCGGAATGTTACCAAATTATTAACTTGATTTTTTTTATTCCGCTGGCCATTTTCCGGACATATGTTGAAAATAAAATACGTGTTTTTGGATTTATGAAATCTTAATCGTAATATTGCAATGTAATATGGGAGCGACTAAAACGGATTTGTTTACAAAAAAGCAGAATGAACTGGCCAATATGGCTAAAGCAATAGGCCATCCGGCCCGCATTGCTATTTTGCAGCAACTCATCAAAACCAATGCCTGTATCTGCGGCGAGCTGGCCTTAGATCTGGGGCTTGCACAACCTACCATTTCACAGCATCTGAAGGAACTGAAAAATGCCGGGATAATTCAGGGCACTGTAGAAGGTACGAGTGTATGCTATTGCATCAATCCAAAAGTATGGAAGCAGTACCAGCGTATTTTTTCTGAGTTCTTCGTTGAGGTAAAGGTGGATGGAGAGCGTAAATGTTGCTGATTTTTTTTAAATATTATAAACGCAATATTGCAATAAACAAATAAGGTTATAAACATGTCAAACATTAAACACAAAATCTTATTCGTCTGCATACATAATGCAGCACGTAGCCAGATGGCAGAAGCCTTTCTGAATTTATTGGCAGGCGATATATTTGAAGCAGAGAGTGCAGGATTAGAACCTGGCCGACTAAATCCTAATGTTGTTGAAGTGATGAAGGAAATCGGAATTGATATAAGTAAAAATGGTACTCAAAGCGTATTTGATCTTTTCAAGAAAGGAAACCGATACAATGCAGTTATTACTGTATGTGATGGGGCCAGTGCTGAAAGTTGCCCTATATTCCCGGGGATTGTAAAAAGGATAGGTTGGTCATTTCCTGATCCATCTGGTTTTTCAGGGTCAAAAGAAGAAATATTGAAACATACCAGACTAGTGAGAGATCAAATAAAAGAGAATATCAGTGAGTTTATTAGTGAAGCAAAAGAATTAAAATTCTGGGTAAAATAATAATATTATAAACAACTTAAAAGCATTTTCAGATGAGCACAGAACAGGAGTTAAAGGAAATAGTAAGACAGAAATACAGCGAAATTGCACTGCAGGACAAAGAAAGTAATATGAGTTCGTGTTGCGGCTCAGGAGGCTGCAGTACAGAGGTATACAACATTATGAGCGAGGACTATACCAAAATTGAAGGCTATAACCCCGATGCTGATCTTGGGCTGGGTTGCGGCCTCCCAACACAATTTGCTATGATCAAACCTGGTGATGTGGTTATTGACCTTGGCAGCGGCGCCGGTAACGATTGTTTCATAGCCAGGTCGCATACCGGAGCAATTGGTAAAATAATCGGCATTGATTTCACCGATGCCATGATTGAGAAGGCTCGGGCTAATGCCGAGAAACTTGGCTTAAATAATGTAGAGTTCCGCTATGGCGATATTGAGAAAATGCCGGTAACTGCTGGTGCCGCTGATGTGGTAGTAAGCAACTGTGTCCTGAATCTGGTGCCCAATAAGCGGAATGTAATCAAAGAAATATTCAGGGTTCTAAAAAACAACGGCCACTTCAGTATTTCGGATATCGTATTAGTCGGGCAACTGCCGGAGAAAATTCAGAAAGCCGCTGAAATGTATGCCGGATGTGTGAGTGGTGCAATTCAGAAGGATGAATATTTGAACCTGATAACAGAGGCTGGTTTTGAGGCAATAACCATCCAGAAAGAGAAGCAGATAACAGTACCTGATGATATTCTCAGCGCTTATTTAAGCTCTCTGGAAATTGCAGATTTCAAAAACAGCGGCACAGGCATTTATAGCATCACGGTATTTGCACGTAAACCCAATTGTTGTACCCCTGGCACAGGCTGCTGCTAAATCTGACTTATGCGAAACTTTATAGCTGAACTGATCGGCACATTTGCCCTTGTTTTTTGCGGCACCGGCGCTGTAGTTATTGATCAGCAATATGGCGGCACAGTTACCCATGTTGGTATCGCCATAACATTCGGGTTGATAGTCATGAGTATGATCTACAGCCTGGGCAACATATCTGGCGCACATCTAAACCCTGCTGTGAGTATCTCTTTCACTATTGCGGGCCGTTTTCCGGTAAAATACTTGCCGGGCTATATTATCAGCCAGTTGGCAGGGGCATTGCTGGCAAGCCTAACCTTGAAATTAATGTTCCCCGAAAATGTTTTCCTGGGCGCAAACATGCCTGCAGGAACCGAATTACAATCACTGATTCTTGAGTTTATCCTTACCTTCTTTTTAATGCTGGTTATAATCAATGTGGCTACTGGCAGTAAAGAGCAGGGTATGTTTGCAGGGTTGGCTATTGGTTCGGTAGTTGCGCTCGAAGCTATGTTTGCCGGCCCCGTTTGCGGCGCATCCATGAACCCTGCCCGGTCCCTTGGCCCTGCTCTTGTTTCCGGCCATCCGGAGCATCTTTGGATATACATTATTGGGCCTGTTTCCGGTGCTGCATTAGCAATTCCGGTTTGGAAATATTTAACTGCTACTATTAAAAACTGATCAATGAAAATCGCCTTACTCTCCGATATTCACGCCAATCTGCCTGCTTTGGAAGCTTGCCTTGCCGATATTGATAAAAACAGGCCCGATGCCATTTATTGCCTAGGCGATATGGTAGGCTACAATATCTGGCCCAATGAAGTCATCAACACCATCAGGAAGCGGGGCATACCTACCATTGCCGGCAATTATGATTTTGGTATAGGGCGGAGCAGCGATGACTGTGGTTGCGCCTATAAAACCGATGACGAAAAAGCAATGGGGAAAGTCTCCATTACCTACACCAATCAGATCACCGGCGAAGAGGAGCGCAATTACCTGCGCACGCTTCCCGCCATTATCAAACTGGAGTTTCAACTCAACAACGATAAGCTGAATTTGCAATTGGTGCATGGCAGCCCCCGCCGCATAAATGAATACCTCTTTGAAGACAGGGACGAAAAAAGCCTGCTGCGCATTATGCAAGATGCCGGTGCCGATATTATGTGCTTCGGGCATACCCACAAGCCTTATCATCGCATCATGGCAGATGCCGGAGAAGATATCCGTTTCCGCCATGCCATTAATATAGGTTCCGTAGGCAAACCCAAGGATAATGACACCAGAGGCTGTTATGTTTTGCTGCATATAAGTGAGGCAAGCAGAATAACGAATAAAGAATCCATCAAGGTGGAATTTATCAGGTTCATTTACGATATAGAAAAGGCCTCAAAAGCTATTGAAGATAGCCCGTTGCCCAATCAATATGCCGATATGCTGCGCAGGGGCTATTGATTAATAATTGATGACAAAACTGGTGCTCCTTCCCCTTGCAGCTTCTTTTAACAATACACCATTATCCATCAGTTCCTGTGTGTCCCTCAAGTTATCCTATGCTATCATTATGCCATTGCCATTGAAGTTAGATATAAGCAACCTAGTCCGTATCCATAGAAACTAAACTATCCAAAACTACTTCACCACACACTTCATCATACAATCCCAAAGTTTTTTAGCCGAGGATTCCCACGAAAATTTCCTGATCTGAATTCGAGCATTGATAATAAGTTTTTTGCGGAGGGCCTCGTCTTTGTAGAGAAGGTGCATTTTGGCGGCTATATCATCGGGGTCGGAGGGGTCAACAAGGAGGGCCGCATCGCCGGCTACTTCGGGCATGGAGGAGGTATTGCTGACTATAGCCGGTACATCACACTGTAGTGCCTCGAGAATCGGGATTCCGAAACCTTCGAACAAAGATGCGTATACCAGTGCATAGGCGCCGCCGGTTAGCTTCGATAGTTCGTCTACATTCATATAACCTACCCATTTCACATCGTCTTTGAAAGGCATGGTGGCTTTCATTTCCTCCACTTCTTCATACTTCCAGGCGGGGCGGCCTGCTATCACCAGCTTCATATTGGTATACTGCCGCTGCTTGAAAAGGACAAAGGCTTTGAGGAGGTTCACAATGTTCTTGCGCGGGTGCAGGGCTCCGGCGAACACAAAATATTCGCAGCCATCTGCATATTGCTTTTTTGCGGCTTCACGCTCATCAGTGCTCAGTGGCCGGTATTCATCATGAGCACCGTTATATACCACATCTATTTTGCTTTCGCTAATACCGTAGCACTTTACTAGGTCGTTTTTGGAGAATGTGGAAACGGTGGCAATCCTTGCTGCTTTTTGAGCAAACAACGGAGAAAAATGCCTCCAGTAAACCCGCTGTGCCAATACAAAGTGCTCAGGGTAATGCTCGAATGCGAGGTCGTGAATAACCAGGCAAGTAGGTACTTTTGTACTCAATGACATGAAGCTGTCGGGGGACACGAACAGATCTATTTTGTATTTGCGCAGCATGCAGGGTATGCTCCACTCGAACCAGATATAAAACAAAACAGGGTGCCGTGCCTGTGGATGAACCACCACAGGCGTAACATTGGGTGCAAAAACAAATAAGGGATCGTAAGGCCTGTCGAAAAAGAAAACGAAATCATGTTCCGGATGGTCCCGCACGATGCGTTCCAGTGTCTGATAAGTAAACCAACCAATACCCTCCAGCTTTCCTTTTAACAGTAAACGTGTATTTACAGCAATTCGCATACCTTATGGCGACAAAAATATACTTTTACTGCTTTATTCACGTTTAAAATCCGGAATGCGGCGGTTTTTTGTAAAAAATATTCTTTTTGTAATAGCGGTAAATATATTGGTAAAACCAATATGGGCGCTATTTATCGACCGTATTGTCCAGATCAGGTTGCCTTCCGCATCTTATGGCACCTATGCAGCCTTATTATCGCTGGGAATTATTTTTCAGACCTTATTGGACTTTGGCATAAGCAGCTATAACAGCCGCACAATAGCCCAAAACCCGGATAAACTGGCCACAGTGTTTCCGGCTATGCTGTCGGCCAGGCTTTTGCTGATTGTGCTTTATACCTTATTGGCTTTTATTTACGGATACAGTTTAGGCTACCGGGGGTGGGAGCTAACGCTACTGCTGGGTGTGCTGATGATACAGTCGCTCAACTCATTGGTGTCTTTTATCAGGAGCAATATTGCTGCGTTGCACCGGTTTAAGACTGAAGGTATATTATCTGTTATCGACAGGCTGTTGATGATTATCATCTGTGGTTTCCTGCTTATTTACCCGGTCACTGCCAAGTTATTCAGTATTCAGTGGTTTGTGATTGCACAGATAGGCTGTTATTTTTTCGCTGCAGCACTGGGGTATATTATTTTAAAGCGTATAGGCAAAATAAAGCTGCGGTTTTCATTTAACGGGCCTGAGATCTTTGGTATAATGAAGCAAAGCTTTCCTTATGCTTTGCTGATACTGCAGATGTCTATATACAACAGGGCTGATGTGATGATTATGGAACGCATCTGCCCCGATGGAAAAGTGCAGGCGGGCATATGGGCGGCGGCATTCAGGTTGCTGGACCAGGCCAATATGTTCGGGCTGATGTTTGCTACCATTTTACTGCCGATGTTCGGGCGTATGCTGGCACAAAAGCATGATGTAAACCAGATTGTGAAATTGTGTGTGAATATACTGCTGCCTCTTTCTTTTATGGTAGCCATAGCAGGTATCTTTTTCAGCGGCGAGATAATGCACCTGCTCTATCATTCGGCCAAATTGTATGGCGACCCTGTGATGGCACAGAAATACAACCAGGTATTTGCGATATTGATAGCCTCATTCCCGGCATGGTGCCTGATGTATGTATATTCTACGCTGCTTACTGCTAATGGCAGCCTTAAGACACTTAATATCATTGCTTTTGCCGGGGTTATCCTCAACCTGGCACTCAATTTTTATCTGATACCCAGGTATGAAGCCGTGGGGGGCGCAATTACTTCACTGATCACGCAAACCTCCCTGGCTATAGCGTTTATTATTTATGCATCCCGGATTGTAAAGCTGCCCTTTAATCTAAAATGGATATTGGCACATATTGGTTACCTGATTATGATTCTGGGTGTAGGGTATGGGATAAACCTCCTGATGCATAATAGTCACTGGCTGTTGCAGCTGGCTGTTTTCATACCAGTATGTATGAGCCTGTTGTTTGTATTCCGGTTTGTTTCTATAGGTAGTGTGAAGCAGTTGATGGCGAATACGGAAAAGGGGTAATGTTTCTGTTGCTTCTGTTTGTTGAAAATTATATCCCAATACATATACCTATTTTATCCTTTTAGCTTCATCCAGCGAACTCTCTTTTTGGTTATCGGCTTGTTTACCGCCAAAATTATAGGTTACAGCCATTGAGAATAACTTGGAAGCAAACCTGAACTTTGCATCAGTACTGAAATCATTTGTCTTATTGTGTATCCCCGACTGGTAAAGGCCAAAAGGGTCTTCGGCCGAAAACTTTACCAGCAGCCGCTTCCCGGCCTTTTTGGATGCACCAAACGACATGTATATCATCTGGTCGTCTGTTTCAATGGGCGATATCCTTTCGCCGGTGCTGTAGCTGGCATATCCCTCGGCCTTCCACCCGCTGCCCAGGTTAAATTGGGTATTTATATTCAGTGATACTCCCGTCCGGTCTGCAGTTATATTTACATTATTCACAGGGCCTGTAAACTGTGCGTAGTAAAGGCTGCCCGATATATTCAAAGTCCACCAGCTGAAGATATCCCTATTGAAAATCTCAGACCAGGTGAAAAATCTGCTGGAACCAATGTTCTCATTGATATCATACACCATTCGTGTGGCACTGTTCGCCTCCAGCATATCGCTGATAACACCTGTGGTGGCCGAAAAACTCAGGGTAGAAATAAGCATGTTCTTATAGCTGTGCTTCAGCTCCGCATTATTGGAATACTCGGGCTGCAGGCCCGGATTACCTTCCACATAGTTGCCCTGGAAGTTGTAATAAATAAACGGGTTGAGCACAGCATAGCCGGGCCGGTCTATCCGGCGGCCCAAATTCAGTTCAAACAGGTTGTCCGAATCTTTTTTATAAGTGAGGTATGCAGTAGGAAACAGAGACAGATAATTTTTATTAAAACTGCTGTTGCTTTCATATTGCATGCCCTCCGCTATGGTTTGCTCTGCCCTTAAGCCTATGCGTGCCTCCCACTTCTTGCTGAAGCTTCGGACGATGCTGGCATAGGCCGCATTGATATTTTCCTTGTACAAAAAGTGATTGCTTCGTGAGGTATCATTTACCCATGCATTGTTTTCCATCAGCCTGAAGGATCCACTGTCGTTCGTGGTTACCCAACTGCTTTTGATACCTGCCTCCAGTTTTATTCCATTAGCGAAAGCATAAGTGTAATCTGCTTTGATACTGTATACTTTTATAGTGAGCAGTTGCCGGCTGTTTTGCAGCGGGGGCGGCGTGAGTGGGTTCATCTGGCTGTCAAAGCTGGTGGTGGTAAGGTCCTGATATTCGTTTTTTCTATAGGCGAGGTAATCAAAATTAACATCAAGGCAGCTCTCTTTACTGAACTTCTTGGTGAGATAAGCATTAGCAGCAAGGTTGCGCCTTATAAATCCATCAGCATTGGCCACGTTATTGTAAGAAGCTATATTGTTGCCCTGATCATAGTTGACAGTGGAGAGAAAGCCATGATCCGTATTTGGATGGTAGGTATCCCTTGCGTTCACCCCAATGGTTGCTTTATTCGTTAACTCATAGTCTGCTGCCAGTTTCAAAGCACTGTTGCCAAACCGCTCTTTAGGTGCTGAGTGTATATAACTGCTGCTGTTTACGGCACCTGTTTGCAGATCAATATATTTAAGTGTTTCCTTCCAGTCGGCAAAGCCTATGGCCTCCATATCGCTGCCGGTGAGTGAAAGATTCAGCCTCTTCACTTTGTAATTCAGCAGCAGGCTTTCTTCCCGGTGAAAATATACACCCAGGCCATAGCTGCCGGTTACACTGCCGTTAAATCCCTGTTTTTTATTTTTCTTCAGCTTTACATTGATGATACCCGTATTGCCAGCGGCATCATACTTTGCCCCGGGCTGTGTAATCAGTTCTATCTGGCTCACCTCATCAGCCGATATTGTTTTCAGGTATTCCGCCAGGTCATCTCCCGATAAGTAGGTTTGCCGGTCGTCTATAAGTACCATCACACCTGCTTTTCCCTGCATGATTATGTTATTGTTCATATCCACAGTTACTCCCGGAAGCCTGCGCATCAGTTCCAGTACATTTGTGGTGCCTGTTGTAGCAGAGCCTTCAATGTTTATAGTGAGCCTGCCCATGTTCATTTCTATAAAAGGTTTCCTCGTTGTTATTGCTATTTCACCGAGGGTAGTATTTTCTTTTTCAAGGTCCAGGGTACAGCTAACTGCAGCCTTTTCAGTAACTGTTATTACTAGTGATCCGGTTTTAAATCCCAAGGAGCTTACCACAACAATATACTTTCCATCTGCCAGATCCCTGAACAAAAAATTGCCTTTATCATCTGTCAGTTCGCTCCTTATCCATGAAGAGTCATTTCCGTTCATTAATGTTACGGAAGTTGATATTATCCTTGTTCCCTCCGCCGTAACCGAGCCAGATATTCTGCCCGTTTGCCCTCTGGCATCCTTACACAAGAATAGATTTATAACAAGAAAAATATAATCAGTAATGTAGCGCATGGAGTTCAGATGTTGCACCAAAATTAAATGAACAATCCACCGATGGTATACACTTTAACCCTAATTAACGCTGGAGTACAATGGAAAATTCAGCTCAACCTTCATTTTCTGCAATTGTTGGTTTTGTTGAAAACCTGAGTGACTTATTTAAGGAAAGCCATTGAAAGACACATAACCAGTATTTTACCTAACCTTGATTATTAAACCCAGATTTTGCAGTTGAAATAAATCAGCCAAAATGTCGTATGTTTAAAATATGAGTATGCGTCATGAATATGTTGATCAGCGTGTTACTCCT
>Ga0214164_1002223_pt1 | contig 10185 bp, 8 predicted proteins | sample TroBogepilimnion_13_FD_153003 | JGI IMG/M metagenome (GOLD analysis project Ga0214164, IMG submission 153003) | Freshwater microbial communities from Trout Bog Lake, WI - Practice 03JUN2009 epilimnion v4 | ecosystem: Environmental > Aquatic > Freshwater > Lake > Epilimnion/Euphotic zone ...
GTAGATTTTTCAAAAAGCATTATAGAAACAGCTAATAAATTTAAAAAGGCTGATAACATCAGTTATCATTGTGCGGGCGCAGTTGATTTCATGAAATCTTACGGCATTTTAATGCCTGGTATCATTCCATCAAAGTACCTTATGAATGATGCCCTTGCCTATTTTCCGCCAAATGATTTTAAAGAATTGGTATTCTGTATAAAGTCGGTTTCTCCTCATTTTAAATTCCTGATAAGAGGTGTACCTAACGATGAGCTGAAATGGAATTATTATAACACACCCGAGCGTAAGCAGTTTTATGCCAACCTGCAGGCAAAGGGCGATCTTACTAATGACGGATTGGGAACATGGTGGCAACCTCAGGAAATAAAAAGAATTTGTGATGAGCTTGGTTTAAACTGTGAAATCACCAACCAGCAATTACCGGTCTCCAATTTCAGGATGGATTTCTGTATTTCTATCTGAATTGCACCAATAAAATCAGGCTTTAAACCGGTGTCCTATGTTTAAGCAGCAATCGTCTTTTCCTGATTTTTTTCGGCATTTCTGCGTCGCCGGTAAATCCACGGCCCTGCAAATAATACTAATCCACTAAAGCTCATTATTAGCCCTGCATTCCAGTAAGGCAGTTTATAGGCCATTTCCACGCTATGCGCCCCTTTATTCAGCAAAACGCCAGTCATGCCACCGTTTATCTGTATTTTGGCGGTTTCCTTCCCATCTACTTTCAGATGCCAGCCTATATCGTAAGGAACCGACAGATACATCATTTTATCTTTGGCTACTGCAATTGTTCCTGATATATAATTATCATTAAAGGTTGTAATTTTTAAGGTATCTTCACTCAACTTCTTTCTGCTGTTATAATAGCTCAATGAGTCAAAAGCAGCTGCCAAAGTATCTTTCAGCATATATTCTTTCATAGTACCTACATTGCCGGTATCTTTATCGCTTATCACAAAAGCATACATTGTTATCTGCATCTTTTGTTTTGGTTCAATAGTTTCAAAACTACTTTCTTTTACATATTTATCATAAGTATAACCAAACGGAAACAAAAAATTATTTTTGAAAATTTTGATATCACCGATCATCGCTACTGAATCCCAAATAGGAGACAATTTTTTATGATCAGTTTTTGTTTGAAGAAAATATTTTACATTATTTTCCGATTCTAAAATTGGAATATTAGCTAAACCTGTTATCCATCGGGAACTAGCTTCATTGTTTTTGCCCACTATTCCCATCAGCATCAGGTATTTCACATAATACATCTGATTAAATGAATTGTAAGATGAAGTACCATTAAATCCCTGTATCTGGCTGAAATTCATCATATCAGAAGAATCGCAGGTCCGGTCAATCCGATAGAAATTATCATCTTTGGATTTTATATAATTTACAGCATTGAGAGAATAGTCGTTGTACGAGGTGTTATAATTAGCAATGTGATCTTTGGAATTCAGCGTCTTTACTGAAATAGTGCCACGGGTATTAACTGTAATGCTGACAGAAAAACATAGTTCAAAGAATATAGTTATAAATAAACATCCTTTCAAATAAGGAATATTTTTACCTCTGCCGACAAGCGAAAGTATAATTGTATAAATAACAATAACAATAACAATAAAAATCCTGATCTTATTATTAATTATTGCGCTTTCAATAAATACAGGGAAAAAGAGGAACAATATTAAAATAACTGAAGTTATTAAAAGTAACGGTAAGTTTATTTTTCTGTTTTTGAAAATATATTCCAATGCATTTAGAGAGTAGATGATAAATATAGTAGCAGTAAGTAATGCAAAGATGCGATAATAATCGCCTGCAAACAGCCAGAATGCATACCTGAAAAAGGGAAAGATAACAGGGATAAGCCATATGAAAAGAAATAAAATAAATATTAGCCGCGATCTTTTGCTTAGAAATGCAAATACCTGCGGCAACAACAGCAGGCAGGGTATACCACAATAAAACATTGGCGCTTCGACATAATTAAACCAACCGTGAAAACCACTACCGCTCCCAAGAAGATCATTCGAATAAAATCGCATGAGACTGGTCCCCATCTGTAATTTATCTGCAAATCCGAAAACAGGGGATGATATCAGCTTTTTTGTATAAGATATCAGCCCGGATCCTCTTGGGCTGTTGAGCATTTGAACTATTTGCTGAAACATGAACGGGCCGGATAGCAAAATACCAATAGCTCCTGCAACAATCATGCGGATAAATAAACTACCAAGTATAATTATATTGCATTTTTCTGACTGTAACTGCCGAAAAATGGCGTATGCAAAAAGGAAAATGCCATAAGAAAATAGATTAAATAATCCAGATATGCTGGCAAAAAAAACAGCTAAAGTAAATAAATATGGTTTATTCTTATTAAACAGTAATTCAAAACCAAATAAAAACAAGGAAAAATTAACTGCCTGAAATGTAAAAACAAAAAACGGACTACCAACTGTAATAAAGCCGCAAAAAGCATATAATAAACCACCTATAATACAACTATAATCCGATAAATTGAGTAATTTAAGGTATTTGAAGATTATTAAACCAGAAATGACGATTTCCAGCACATCTATGTAAACAATAAGTAATGGTATATTTTTTTCCCCTGCAAGACAATTCAATAGCATAAGAGGATCATCTGAAAATGAAAAGGGCCATAAGTTTTGCCCCATACCTATATTAAATGACCATTTCGGAATACAGTACATTTTAATATAATGGAATGTATTAATGTACTTAGGGTAATAAGATACATAACTATCGTTATTAATATCGTTGAATAAGTATGCATTTTTTAACAGGAGGTAATCTTTAAATACTATAGAGCAAATGACTATAATAATAAGAAATAATAAGATAGATGTGCTTTTGTGGTATTTTGATAAAACAGATTTCATCCATAATTTATCAATTATAGCCTTAAAAAGCAAGCATGAGCCAATTATAAGAAAAGGTACAATTACAAACATACAATGCAATAATAAATACCTAATGCCTGTTTGTACATTCATCATTTCGGAAATTTAGGCTTATTTTGATGATCAAAGGTAAAACATATAGCTTGCCTTACAAACTTATTTACCAAAACAACCCGTCATTCAGGCAGACTGCCTTTTATAGATTACCAGGTTTTCATCACCATAATTATAATATGGTTTTTCAATTTTTCGTGTTATATTTGCATCATGTAATGTAAATTACAAACATAAAAATATTGTAGAATGCATTAGTCGGATTATGTAAATTGTATTCCATTATATTTATATCAAATGTCCACAGTAACTACTGTTCATTTTATGATTGATACAAGTAAGAAATCCCCATATATTATTAATTTTCCGCAAATAGGAGATTCTTCCGTAGGTTATATTTCAGTTACGGAGCAAAATGTTTTAATTCCTTTTGAAATAAAAAGAATTTTCTGGACATATTTCACTCCTGAAAGCGTTGTTAGAGGTCGACATGCACATTTTGAAACAGAACAGGTATTAGTAGCTGCGGCAGGAAGGATAATAATAACAACAGAAGATGCATTTGGCAACATAAATATATTTACGCTCTCTGATCCTTACAAAGGGGTTTACATTCCACCTAATATATGGCACACCATGCAATATACGCATAACGCTATTCAGTTAGCATTTGCATCCACCGAATTCAATAAAAATGATTATATTCGAGAGTACGAAGAGTTTAAAAAAACGTGGGGAAGGGAGGAGTAGCATTTTTTATATAACCTATTTCTGTGTGCCATCCCGGACTTTCAAAAAAAAATTTGCTATACATTGCCTTTAATTCATGTCATAGAACTAATCGCATCCCAAATTGGTTTTAACAACCAGCAAGGAAGTTGAGGCATTATTAATTCCTGAATTTTTTAATTCTACCGAGTTATTATTTTAATAAGAATATTCCAATAACAGAAGAGTTAATAACCTATGAACCTGTCGTCCAGATCTGAAGTTTAAATATTTCATTGTAAATAATGGCCTAAAGCTAATTTAAAATAATGTATTATATTTTCTTAATTAATTATAAATGAAAAAAATTCTGATAGCAGGAGCTGGTGGAGCTCCATCTGAAGGTGTTATTAATTCCTTGATTTTGTGTGAAAAAGGAGATGAAATTATTGGTATGGGTAGCGAACCTTCAGATTTAGCACTATCTAATGCAAAACGTAAATATTACATTCCTTATGCCGATAGCGTTGATTATAAAGAGAAGTTATTTAAAATATTGATAGCTGAAAAGCCTGACCTGGTACATTTTCAAAATGACCTTGAAATTTACCATGCGTCAAAATTTGTTGATGAGATCAATGATTTAGGTATTAAAACCTTCATGCCTGAATTTGATGTAATTGATACCTGTGTTCATAAATATAAATCTTATTTAAAATTTAAATCTAATAATATAATTGTTCCCGAAAATATTATCCTAAATAATGAAGTAGATCTTAAACATGCATTTGACAAATTATCTGACGAAAAAGGGTCTATATGGCTTAGAGCGTCTTCAATAGGAGGAGGCGGAAAAGGGGCTTTACCTACAAATAATTATAACCTTGCAAAAAACTGGATTGACCATTTTGCTGGCTGGGGTGATTTTGTTGCCGCAGAAATGCTTACATCCCAAACTGTAACTTGGCAGTCTGTTTGGTTTGAGGGTAAACTAATCGTAGCGCAAACAAGAATAAGAAAAGGATGGACTCATGGTAACCGAACATTATCTGGAATTACAGGAGTTACAAAAATCGGGGAAACATTTTCCTCAGACCTCGTTACTGAAATTGCTACCAAGGCAGTGCTGGCAGTATCTGATAGTCCACATGGTATTTTTGGAGTGGATATGGCTTATGATAAAAACGGCATTCCAAACCCAACTGAAATAAACATTTCAAGATTTTTTACAACAATTTTATTTTTTACCAGAGCAGGAATAAATTTTCCTAAAATATTTAAAGATATCATTTTATATAACGAATTTCCTGTACTCGCACGGAAGGTTAACCCTTTACCAGATGGATTGATCTGGTTACGCGGCATGGATACAATTCCCCGCTTAATGACTCATGAGCAAATTGAAAACGAAATATTATTAGCAAAATGATTTTATTAACAGGAAGTTCAGGATTTATTGGTTCTCACCTGCTGGCCAAATTGTCTGAAAAATTTGGGAAAGATGAAACCATATCGTTAACATCATTACCCATAAACGGGTATAAGTACATAATTCACAATAATTACAACATTGATGTTCTTAAAACATCATTAAACCACCTGGATATCAGCACTGTTATTCATGTCGGCTCATTCATTCCGAAAATTGGCAGTGAAACCAATAATATAGCAGATTGCAACAGTAATATTTTTAACACATATAAATTGCTTGATTCTTTATCAGGTAAACACATTAGTAAATTAATATTCATAAGTACAGTGGATGTTTATGGGGAGGATGAAATTATCACAGAAGAATCTCCATTGAACCCGTATTCTCTATACGGTCAATCAAAGTTATATTGCGAGAGAATGATAAAAATATGGGGTGATAAAAACAATGTTGATATTCAAATTCTCAGGATAGGTCATGTGTATGGTCCTGGTGAGGAAAAATATAAGAAGATTATACCTGTAACTATGGAGCGCTTATTAAATGGCCTGGCTCCGCAGATATGGGGAAACGGAACTGAAATCAGGTCTTTTATTTTCGTTACAGATGTTGTAAACGCTATTCTGAAAGCTATAGAATTAAATCACTGTTTTGGCCCAATTAATATTGTGAGTGGTAATAAGATAAGCATTTATGATCTAATGAAATTAATCCAAAAAATTGCAAATAACAGTCAGCCAATTGAGTTTCAGGAGTCGAATAAACCTTCACGAAATCTTTACTTTAATAATATAATTATGAAATATATATTATGTGATGAAGAAGTATCTTTAGAAGCTGGCTTGGCATTGGAATGGGCTAACATGAATAATAACTATAACATATGAAAATATTTATAGATTTTGATGGGACGCTAATTGATTCAAGGATCAGGATATATGGTCTTTTTAAAAAAATTTCAGGTGCAGCCCTTTCGTCTGATCAATATTGGGAATTAAAAAGAAATCAGGTTTCTAATGATGATATTTTAATTAAGTATTGCAATTATACTGATGTAAAATTGCAAGCTTTTAATGATGAATGGTTTCCATTAATTGAACATGATGATTGGCTTTTTTTTGACCATCCTCTACCAGGAGTCACTGATTTTTTGAAAAAATTATCGCAGCATAACACTTTAATTTTAGTAACTGCCAGGCAACGCACAGACAAGGTATTTGATCAAATTGCCAGATTTGGTTGGCAGGATTTATTCCATGATATTCTTGTTACGCAGCAAGAAAAAGAGAAGGAGGCATTAATTGCAGCTAAATTCGATTGCCACAGTACGGATTTTATTGTTGGAGATTCAGGCAAAGATATTTTAGCAGGCAAAGCACTTGGTTTAAAAACTGTTGCCGTTTTAAGTGGCAGCCGAAACAAACAACAACTTATTAAATATAATCCCGACTTTATTGTTGACACTATTGTCGATTTCAATTTTTAATATAATATTTTTATCTTTTTTGTCCTATTTACTATTAAACCCAATATTCAATACGCAAACAAACTGATAATTATTTTCATTATTTATTTTACTGCAATATGTTTTAGAATTATTTTTGCTTTTAGCTAAACGTTAATTACTTTTGCTTCAAGCAGATTGGACGCAAACCACATTCAAATTCTGATTAATAATACAATTGTATTCTAATAAAATGCTCACTTAAATGAATCAGAAACTCTCTAATACTGAAGAAATAGAATCACTGGAAAAGATTGCACTACAGTATACCGAACCCGACAAGGGAAGAGATATGGATAAGAAGACCCTGGAAATGACAGCCGATAAAGTTATGAAATGGATAAATGGCGAGGTGCTGGAAATGGGGGTAGGCGATGATGCCTGGACGTCGAGAATAGTAAGCAAATTAGGCCATACAAATATTGTTGACGGAGCTAAATCCCTCCTTGATATAGCGAAAAAGAAATACGGTAATGCCGTAAATATTTATGATTCTTTGTTTGAAACCTTTGTTCCCGATAAAAAATTTGATACAATAGTTGCTTCCTTCGTTTTAGAACATGTTGAAGATCCTGTTGCTGTTTTAAAAAAATCAATTGAGTGGCTAACAGATGATGGCAGAATTATCGCTATAGTACCACATGCCAACTCTTTACATCGCAGAATTGCTGTATTAATGGCCCTTTGTGAAAAAAGCTCTGATCTTGGCCCTACCGATGTGAGGATGGGACATCGTCGTGTCTATGACATTACTGGTTTCGAAAATGACCTTAAAGCGGCAGGCTATGAAGTAGAATATAAAAGAGTTTTCTTTTTGAAAATGGTTCCTCAAAGCATGATGGCCAATTTAAGTCCTGAAGTGATCAAAGGCATTATGGATCTAAGCGACGAAATGCCAATGGAGTATGCTTCTTCTATAATGCTCATTTGCAAAAAGGCAGCGAAGTAATCTAACCATTCAACCTATTTTTGAAATTTATTGTGGATATTTAGCGTTCTTTATTGGTTTTATAACATCCCGTGATGATCAGAATTGCAAACAGTGTAATTTAATTATGCCTGCGTAATGTCCGGCTCGTTAAAACAAATGATATGCTATCTATAATACTACTGTCTTATAAATCGAGAGAAAGACTTATAGTTGTAAGAAATAAGCTTGATGAAGTATTGGTCGCATCTTCTGTTCCTTATGAATTAATTATTATTGATGATGGCTCACTTGATGGCTCTATTGAGATTGCTTTAAGCCTTGAAAAGAAATATAATAATGTCAGAGCTTATGAACTCAGCAGGAATTATACATCCCATTATTCAATTTTAGCGGGTCTTAAAGTAGCAAAAGGCGATTGTGCTACCGTAATACCGGATGATGAGCAAACTCCTTATGAAAACCTGGTAGATATGTACCGGGAATGGCAAAAGGGACATAAGATCATTTTTTCCTATAGGGCTCAACGGACCGATCCATGGTTTACAAAACAATTTGCTCAATTGTTTTACAAGATAATTTCAGCTATTTCCGATTTCAGCTATCCATCACAAGGTATAGATTCTTTTTTTATAGACAGAGAGATAATAGATATTTTGAATGAACAAATACACCCTATAAATACAACCACATACACTGAATTACTGCGATTAGGGTTCAACCCACTATATGTGCCTTGTCTCAGGCTTAAAAGCACCGCAGTTAAATCCAGGTGGACTTTTAAGAAAAAGTTCAAACATGCAAAAGATTGGTTTTTTTCCACATCTTCATTTCCAATAAAGCTTATTACATACATTGGTCTAACGGTCTCATTATTGGCATTTTTTATTATTATTTTTTATTTATACATTAAATTATTTGGCAACAATAATTACTGGCAAGTTTATGTTAAAGGATGGACAAGTATTATACTAGTTATTTCTTTTTTCTCCGGATTAATTCTTTTAAGCCTGGGCATCATTTCTGAATATATTTACCGAATATATGAGGAGGTTAAAAACCGTCCGGGATATATAATAAAAAAGAAGTCTTCGGATAGCTCGATTTAATATTATTTTTTTTAATGTTTGCAACTAAACGGCATACTAACTAAAATATGAGCATACCATACCTTTCGTTTGAAAAAATAAATGCAGATGTAAGGAGCGAACTTACCCCTGCGTTTGAAAAGATAATAGATTCAAAATGGTACATACTCGGCGAGTCTGTAAAAAGTTTTGAACAATCATACGCATTATTCAATAATACACAATATTGCATTGGTGTGGCAAACGGCCTTGATGCCCTGATCCTTTCCTTAAAAGTACTCCATATCGGTCCTGGTGATGAGGTGATTGTACCTTCAAATACTTATATTGCAACCTGGCTGGCAGTCTCCAGCGTTGGGGCAACACCAATACCTGTTGAGGCAAGGATAGATACATACAATATAAACCCAGACCTTATAGAAGAAAAAATAACACCGCTTACAAAAGCTATAATGCCGGTGCATTTATATGGCCAGGCTTGCGAAATGGATGCCATAATGCAAATAGCCCGTAAACATAGTTTATACGTGATTGAAGACAATGCACAATCGCAGGGGGCAACCTATAATGGCAAGATCACCGGAAGCTTCGGGAATATGAACGGGACCAGCTTTTACCCGGGAAAAAACCTGGGTGCTTATGGAGACGGAGGCGCTATTACAACCGATGATGCCGGCCAGGATAAACGAGCCAGGATGTTAAGGAATTATGGTTCGGAAAAGAAATACTACAATATTGAAAAGGGTATGAATTCAAGGCTTGATGAGCTACAGGCGGCATTGCTGTCTGTAAAACTGAAACACCTGGACCTTTGGAATGAGGAACGTAAACGGCTGGCTGCTATATATGATCAGGAACTGAAAGGCATATCAGATTTAATTCTACCGATTACAGCTCTAAATGCTACTCATGTTTACCATATCTATAATATAAGAACAAGCAGAAGAAATGAATTGCAAGAATATCTTAATAGCAAAGAAATCGGGACTTTGATTCATTATCCGGTTCCTCCTCATCTTCAGAATGCCTATTCCGAACTTGGTTATAATAAAGGTGCATTCCCGAAAGCGGAACTCATTGCAGATACCTGCTTAAGCCTGCCTTTGTATCCCGGCCTGCAGGAAAGTGATATGCATGAAATAATAAATAGTATAAAATATTTCTTTAAACCGTAGGTTCGCCATTACTATATGGTTTACTGCATTGTTTGGCAGTAGATTATTATATGGATCAGCCTATTTTTACAAATGGAAGGTAACTAATCTCTTAAATAATTGAAGAAGATGAAGATAGCAATAATGCAACCTTATTTTTTCCCTTACATCGGCTATTTTCAATTAATTAACGCTGTAGATCATTTTATATTATTTGATGATGTGCAGTATATCCGTCATGGCTGGATTAACAGGAACAGGATATTGAAACCAGCAGAGGTCCATCAATATGTCATTATGCCATTGGCTGATCACGACAGAGATGACCTGATAAGGGATATAAAAATTAAAGAAGGCTACGACTGGAAGGAAAAAATAATA
>Ga0214164_1002225_pt1 | contig 10180 bp, 6 predicted proteins | sample TroBogepilimnion_13_FD_153003 | JGI IMG/M metagenome (GOLD analysis project Ga0214164, IMG submission 153003) | Freshwater microbial communities from Trout Bog Lake, WI - Practice 03JUN2009 epilimnion v4 | ecosystem: Environmental > Aquatic > Freshwater > Lake > Epilimnion/Euphotic zone ...
GAGAGCATTGTAATAGTTTTTTAAGTGTGGTAACTCAAAAATAACTATATCTGCAATGCTCTTTACTTTTTCTCTTTAACTAGCAACTTGGGTTAATAGATAGGTGGGCCTGCTGAAAATATCAACTTATAAACACCAGAGTCTGGTGGGGATGGTATTGCTGCTGTTCGGGTAAATTCAATAATCACACTGTCAACCACTGTGGTTGAAGGATTATTTCTGAGATAGTTATAATAAAACATAAAACTATCCAAGGTAAATGACTGTCCTGTATCCATCATAGCAGGCAATACCGGGTTTATGGTATTGTAGGAATAAGAATGATCGGTAGGGTCAAATGAAAAACCCAGACCTTGAGTTGATACATTATAGGCAGTCCCACCCCAGGAGGCAGGTACTAAAATATTACTATCCGGATAAGTCAAAAAATAGTAAGATAAGTAATTCGTACTGTCAAATGCATCATTCCATTCGTTATACCAATTTGTGATTGTCGTTTGGCCAGAGCTGTTTTTGGGTATCAGAAACGCGCATAGCATCACGATTGCTATCAGGGTAATTTTTTTCATTTAAATTATTTTTATAAGTACAATGTTAATTTAAGGACCACAAATGTATAAAGAAATTTGTTGTTAAATAAATTTTTTATTACTTATGCTTATTATAGGTACTGCTTTCAATTCAAACTTAATAGAAAAATAACCTCCGCTTCAAAATAATATATACTCCGGAGGTGCTTTCCGCACCATATACCTAAAAAAATGCTCTATGAATTAATATTCTATTTGCCAATAGAAATCTGCCATGGCGGATTGGGTTTAAAAAGCCTTAATTTTGAGCCCTAAATAATTTCTGATGCAATTATCCGGTTTATATGAGCGGGCGATGAATTTTGAATTTCTGAGCGCCGAAGAGGGAATTTACCTTTTTGAACATGCCCCGCTTACCGAGCTGATGTTTGTAGCAAATGAGCTGCGCAAGATTCAGGTGCCACATGGCAAGGTTACCTGGATCATAGACCGCAATATGAATACTACCAATGTATGTGTGGCCAACTGCAAATTCTGCAATTTTTATCGTATTCCAGGTCATCCGGAATCTTATATTACAGATATTGAGACCTACAAGCGCAAGATAGATGAGACATTTAAATACGGAGGCGAGCAACTGTTGCTGCAGGGCGGCCATCATCCCGAACTGGGACTTGCTTATTATGTTGACCTTTTTAAAACCCTGAAACAACTATACCCCAATCTTAAACTGCATGCATTGGGCCCGCCAGAGATAGCGCACATCACCAAGCTCGGGAAAAGTAATCATCATGATGTGCTGAAAGCATTGAAAGAGGCAGGCTTGGATAGTCTGCCGGGGGCAGGAGCTGAAATACTCAACGACAGGGTGCGCAAGCTGGTAAGCAATGGTAAGTGTGGTGCACAGGAGTGGCTTGATATTATGCACGAAGCCCACCTGCAGGACCTCACTACCAGCGCCACCATGATGTTTGGTCATGTAGAAACTCTGGAAGAACGTTTTGAGCACTTTGTAAAGATCCGTGAAGTACAGGCACAGAAACCAGAAGGCGCCAAAGGATTCCTGGCCTTTATACCCTGGACCTTCCAGGATGTGGATACTTTGCTGCAAAAAATACGTGGCACCAAAAACCTGACTACAGCTGAAGAATATATACGTATGATAGCCCTGAGCCGCATCATGCTGCCGAATGTGAAAAACATACAGGCATCATGGCTTACTGTAGGTAAGCAGGTAGCCCAGATATGCCTCAATGCCGGTGCTAATGATTTCGGGTCGATAATGATTGAGGAAAACGTGGTAAGCGCTGCAGGTGCACCCCACCGGTTTACAGCAAAGAGTATACAGCAATCCATACGTGAAGCAGGGTTTGAGCCACAGCTTCGTAATCAGCAATATGAATTCAGGAAGATGCCTGAAGTGATGGAGGAGCAGGTAATAACTTATTAAAACCCAAACCCCTGAAGGGCTTCGCCGGGGAATAAGTTTTATGCTTCATACCTTTATTTGGAAATATTATTGGTATTCTAAGAACCAATTAAAAATGAATATGTGCCGCAATTAAAATAGAATGAAGGACAATGGCCTCAGAACTAATGCAGCCAGGCAATGCTGAATATATTGGCCTTCAGGAAAAATGAGCGGCAAAAAGTATATTGAGATCTCTCAGAAAAATCAAGAAAGATCCTGATTTTTTAACCCTAACTTTAAGAAAATCCTGATCAGTATTTTCTTATTATTACCATTATTGTATATTAGTGGCAAAGCATCCCATGAAACGCTGGCCACTACATAAAGCATATTTCTGGGAAACTGCCCCTTTCTTCAGGATTTTATTGCCATTTGCTGCAGGTATTGTATGTTATGACCGTTTCCAATTTTATCATTTTTCCGGCAGATTATCATTACTGTTCCTAGTAGCCTTGATGTCGGCCTTCCTTGGTCTGGTACTGCTGAAGAAAAACAAGGGTGTCTTTGCAGTTGTTCAATTTGCCCTGATCTCCATCCAGTTCCTTTTATGTGGTTATTCTCTAGCCAGTTTAAACGATGTACAAAATAACAAATCATGGTTTGGAAGTGACATCAACAATCACAAAACCTACCTGGTAAAGATTACAGATGTGCCGGCTGAAAAAGAAAATACCTGGAAATTACCTGTATCAGTAATCTGTAGAGTTGATTCAGGCAGAGGAATTGCCACTACAGGTAAAGCCTTCCTGTATCTTTATAAAGACAGGTTCCCGATGTTGCTGCATAAGGGTGATACATTGTTTGTGCCAGGAGACTGGCAGCGTGTGAAAAATGCAGGCAATCCGTTCGAATTTGATTATGCTGCCTACTGCAGGCGCAATAATATATATTACCAGCAATTTTGCTCTTTAAAGGATACCAGGCTACTGGCAACACATGACCCACATACTACACCATTTATAGTCCGGACACATGATTGGTGTATGCAACAATTGGCCCTTTATCTTCCCGAACCTAAAACAAAAGGGCTTCTTCAGGCTATGTTGCTTGGCGATGAAGTAAACCTGGATGAAGAATTGCTTCAGTCTTATTCCGAAACCGGCATTGTTCATATCATCGCAATTTCAGGAGGTAATGTAGCGATTTTCTTTATTGCTATATCTGTTCTTCTTTGGTGGCTGAAGAACAAAAAACACCTCTGGATAAAGTATGCCATTGCACTGCCACTGGTTTGGTTTTATGTAATGATGGCCGGAGCCAATCCTTCGGCTATACGTGCTGCTGTAATGTTTTCATTACTTGCAGGTGGCATTATATTGCAGAAGAGCAATAACAGCCTCAACCAGTTACTGGCAACTGCCTTCCTGTTGCTATGTGCCCAGCCAATGTGGTTGTTTTCAGTTGGCTTCCAGTTATCGTTTGTGGCTGTTTTGTCGCTGATCCTTTTTTATAACCCGGTTTATAAATGGCTGTCTCCGGCAAATAAGATTATAAAAGGATTATGGAGTGCTGTGGTGGCGAGTATCTCGGCAGAGGTGCTGGTGGCGCCTCTTGTGGTTTATTATTTTCATATTTTTCCGCTCCTGTTTATAGTTGCCAATGTTGCTGCCTACCTGTTTATGGGTTTGGTGCTATATATGAGTATGGCCATTATTGCATTAAGCTGGATCCCGATAGCATCAAAAATTATCGGTAACAGCACTATATGGATTGTTACCTGGTTTGACAAAATTGTATCCTGGCTGCAAAGTTGCAACCCGCAATCATTCCGGTATATAATGCTTACGGGGCTGGAACTGATTCTGATTTACTTCTTTATTGCTGGTATTTTTTTGTTTTTGATGAAAAAGAACAAGCCCGCTTTGTTTACCGGAATAATTGCAGTTTGCCTGTTACTCGTCTGTTTTTGCACTGACCAGCGAAGCACGATGCACCAGCACAGAATGATAGTATACAATGCCGGAAAGTCAAATCATATTGAACTGATTAGCGGGAGTAATTATACAGTTCTCTATAAAGATACCGGCTCACAGATAAAGACTGATTACATTGTAAAGCCGACTCATATCGGGTGGCGAGCCTGGAAGCAGGATAGTACTAAAACGCAGGAAATTGGATCGATAAATGGCAAGAGTTTCCTCATCCTTAATTATGCTGCAGATACCTCAATTCGTTTCCATACTGATTTCCTGATAATAAACTACATTGGTAAAATTGATGCAAAAGAACTGCAGAAAATATTCTCGCCATCTCTTATAATTATTGGTAATAAGTATACCCGCAGGCAGCAACAACGGTTTAAGAAAGACTTTGCAAAAGCCGGTTTACAGGTTCATTGCATCAGTGAAGATGGGGCTTTTGTATTGGAATAAACATTTAAATCACTATTCTGTTTCTCTTAAATAATTCCCAAAAACAAGCTATCGAATTGATTGCTGCCCAATGTTTTTTAGTTTTACATAATATATTGTTCCCGGTTGAAGCAAGTATTACTTTCAATAATCATAATGGTGGTTAATTTCAGTGTTTATAGCCAGACACTGAAGGGTATTGTATTGAATGGTGAAACCTATAAACCGATGGGTGCTGTTACTGTTCAGGATATGGCTAACGGGCATACCACAGAGACAGACTCAGCCGGTAATTTCATGATCATTGCAAACATAGGAGATATGATCAGTTTTTCGTTTAACGGCTATCATCCCATCCAGAAAACGGCTACTTCTTATTCGGGTATGGGTGTATCGTTGTTACCTATATCAATGAGACTGCCCGAATACACAGTACATCAACTGACCCAGTTTCAGAAAGACTCCGTTGAAATGACCAATCTATACAGCCAGGAACTGAACAGAAAAACCATTAAGCCTAAAGTAAGCGCTGATGGCGGACTGGTAGTGAGCGGCTTAATAGGAGCGCCTGTGCAGCGGATGTCGAAAAGCTATAAGCGGAATAAAAAATTCAAGGAAACCTTTAAAAAAGATATGGAGCAGAAATTCATTGACTCCCGCTACAAACCCGACCTTGTTACTTCGCTTACCGGATTAACCGGGGACTCTCTTCTGATGTTTATGAATAGATATCCGATGGAATATGCTTATGCCCGTTCAGTATCTGACCTGGAGTTGAAAGCGTGGATACGGGATAACTATAAAGATTATTCAAAAGATAAGGCTGTGGGCCAAAAATAGCCAGAAGGCGCATTGAAAATGAAAACAGTATAGCTATAATCCGATAATAAGCTGTAAACTACTATTACATTTTGCATTAACCCAGTGAGGCCAGGAGCAGATCGAGATCAGTATACTTAAAGCCGAACCTTTTTGCAATAGGTGCATTGGTGACACAGCCTTTGTACATATACACGCCACGGCGGATGCCTGCTTTAGCCTGAACCAGTTCTTCTACTCCGCCCAGGTCGGCACACTGCTGCATAATGGGCATCAGCACATTGCTGATAGCACGAGATGCTGTGCGCGAAACGGCTGAGGCTATATTGGGCACGCAATAGTGGATGACATCGTACTTCTTAAAGGTTGGCTTTTCGTGAGAGGTGAGCCTTGATGTTTCGAAGCAGCCGCCACGATCCATACTTACATCTATAATGACAGAGCCTGCCTTCATGTTCTGAACCATCTGCTCAGAAACCACTACGGGCGTAACGCCATTAACCGGTTTCAAAGCGCCAACAGCCACATCGGCATTCATCAGCTCTTCGGATAAAGTGTAGGGGTCCAGTACGGAGGTAAAGCAACGGCGACCGATATTATTTTGTAACCGCATAAGGCGGTAAATGGAATTATCGAATATTTTCACATTGGCACCAAGGCCAAAAGCAGCACGTGCGGCGAATTCGCCAACTACTCCTGCACCTATAATGAGCACCCTGGCAGGAGGCACACCAGATATACCCCCCAGCAGTACACCTTTGCCATTGTCGGTATTGGCGAGATACCTGGCTGCGGTAAGTATGGCATAATTACCGGCAATCTCGCTCATAGAGCGCACAATAGGGTAAGTGCCGGCATCATCTTTTATAGATTCAAAAGCTATGGCGATAATCTTTTTTGCCATCAGCTGATCCAGGATGCCCTGTCTTAGCATCGGCATATGGATAGGCGAAAAGACTACCTGATTGGGTTGCAGCAGCACAGCTTCTTCATCGGAAATAGGCGCTGATTTGATTATAGTTGTTGCTTTAAATAACTGGGCTTTGTCGTAAACAATATGGGCTCCGGCCTCGCTATAATCGTTATCGAAATAAAAAGAACCATCACCAGCGCAGTGCTCCACAGCTACATCGTGGCCGTCGTTTACCAGAACCGAAACGGCTTCGGGTGTAAGGGCAATTCGATTTTCCTGGAAAGAATTTTCTTTTGGGATACCTATAAAAAGTTGTTTCTTTTTAGGTGCTATCTGCAACGTCTCTTCTAATGGGATATAAGAAAAGGAGGTAGATATGTATGGTTTTTTTGTCATTCCCGCCACAACTTCAATATTTCACCCAATGTACAATCTATCGGGCTAAAAAAAAATTATTTAACAAATGATGACCGAAATAAATAAGAAAGGAATGTATGCTTGCAGTATAGGTTATTGTGGCTTTAAATTTTAATTTTGCACACAGCCCTGAAGAAAAATTATGCTCAGACAGTCGAACCAGTTACGGCTTTTACAGAAATTATCTCCACAGCAGATTCAGCTAATGAAACTGCTGCAGATACCTACTGCCAACCTTGAAGAAAGAATAAAGGAAGAACTGGAAGAAAATCCGGCCCTGGAATTTGAATTGGACAACAGTACTCCGGACCAGGACAATTACGAACTTGAAAAGCAAGGGGCCGACGGAGAAGAAGGGGAAGCTCCGGCTGAGGAGGTAGAACTGAGCAGTGATAATGCCGAAAAGGTGGACCTTGACGATTTTCTGCGACGGGAAGATGATGACAGCAGTGGTTATGACTACGGTGATGATTATTATGGCGGCGGTGAAAATGAGCGGGTGGAAACCCCTGCAAGGGTTGAGACCAGCTTTCATGAGCACCTGCTGGACCAGCTAGGAATGCTGGAGCTGGATGACCGGATCCATAAAATAGCCGAACAGATTATAGGCAGCCTGGATGAAGACGGCTATCTGCGCCGGGAAATTAATTCGATAGTGGATGACCTGGCATTCGGGCAGAATGTGGATACAAATGCTGATGAGATAAACGCACTGGTGCACCAGATACAGCTTTTCGACCCTCCGGGCATATGCGCGGTAACGCTGCAGGATTGCCTGCTGCTGCAGATACAGAGAATGCCTCAATCGAAGGCTACAAGGGATGCCGCGATGGTGATTGATAAATATTTCAATGAATTTATCAAAAAGCATTATGAAAAAATACAGCGACACCTGGAGATAACTGATGAGGCTTTTAAGAATGTGATTAATATTATCATTAAACTCAACCCTAAACCGGGAGGGGCTTTTTATACGGTGAACAAGGCGGAAAGCTATATTATCCCTGACTTTTTTGTGTTCAACAACAACGGCATACTGGAAATATCGCTTAACTCAAAGAATGCCCCTGAACTGCGCATATCGGAAGGATACAGGGATATGATAAAGGCTTATGACCGCAGTGAAAAGAAGAACAAACAACAGAAAGATGCGGTTCTTTTCATTAAGCAGAAACTGGATTCGGCGAAGTGGTTTATAGATGCTATAAAGCAGCGGCAACATACTTTGCTGCATACCATGCAGGCGATAATGGCCTTTCAGCGGGAGTTCTTCCTGACTGGTGATGAAACGGAGCTGAAGCCAATGATTCTTAAAGATATTGCCAACCTTACCAGCCTGGATGTTTCCACAGTATCGAGAGTGGCCAACAGTAAGTTTGTGCAGACAGAGTATGGCACCTACAAGCTGAAATACTTTTTCTCTGAAGCGCTGCAAATGGAGAGTGGGGAGGAAGTATCGACCAGGGAAGTGAAGACCATACTGAATGAATTCATTACGGCTGAAAATAAGCACAAACCATTATCGGACGATATACTTACCGAGATGCTGGCTGAAAAGGGGTACAGCATAGCCCGCCGGACGGTGGCCAAATACAGGGAGCAGATGAATATACCTGTGGCGCGGTTGCGGAAAGAGCTGTAGGGAAATGCCTGATCCGGGCTGATGAATTCTTTAGCATATATTATTTATTTATGGCGCATTTGGGCCTGTGATTGGGAAATTTGTGAACCAAACTACGGTTTACTGGCTCCTGGTGCTTTACTTTAACCATGAAAAAAGCATACTCCCTAAAAAGGCGTTTTGTTTGGTTATCCCATTCTCTTAAAAATAAGCAATGGGATATTGATAAACGCTGAAAACTTTGCTGGTGGCTGATATAAAACAATTTCCGATTATCTCATCTTATCCCATTTGTTGCGGGATTGGGAATAAACTGCCTAGATTGCTCAGATGTGTCCGCAGAGCACAAAGCTCTGCAACAGACATGCGCCAGACGGAAAAAGGCTTTTTCTTTGGTTATCCCATTTGCTTAAAAAAACCGGATGGGATAATGATGATGGCTGAAAACCTTGCTGGTGGCTGATATAAAACAATTTCCGATTATCTCATTTTATCCCATTTTGTCTATTGTCCTATCACTGAGAGAAACGGCAGCAACCCCGATGGGTCGGCATTTTCAATAAACTGCCTAGATTGCTCAGACGTGGCCGCTACGAACAAAGCTCTGCAACAGACATGCGCCAGACGGAAAAAGGCTTTTTCTTTGGTTATCCCATTTCCTTAAAAAAACCGGATGGGATAATGATGATGGCTGAAAACCTTGCTGGTGGCTGATATAAAACAATTTCCGATTATCTCATTTTATCCGATTATGTCTTATTGTCCTATCACTGAGAGAATCAGCAGTTACCCCGAGGGGTCGGGATTTTCAATAAACTGCCTTGATTGCTCAGACGTGTCTGCTACGAACAAAGCTCTGCAACAGACATGCGCCAGACGGAAAAAGGCTTTTTCTTTGGTTATCCCATTCGCTAAAAAAAACCGGATAGGATAATGATGTTGGCTGAAAACCTTGCTGGTGGCTGATATAAAACAATTTCCGATTATCTCATTTTATCGCTTTATGTGCCTCTAATTAATGTAATAATGTGAAGTGTGTGGAAATTAATCTTTATCTAAATAGCCGAAAATGTTTGATTCCGTATCTAAAAATATAACTCCAAATATTGATCAGCTACAACAATAACCACATATTCCCATACATATAATATTAGAATTATTGATCGAAATCATCGGGAATGTTCTGAATCCTGTAGCAAATGGTTTTAATATATCTATGGTGAAGATTTTTAGGCACATCCTCTTTCGCTTATCCATCGCTGTATCCTTCCTTAAAACTACTGCTACTAAAAAATAATATGACTTCCGATAAATCAGACGTGGCGGACATAAAGTTCATTCAAAGAATTGGATTGGCAAAACGAAGTTTTTATGACAGTACACTTTTCGTACTGTCATGTACAGTATACGGTACATCATGTAAGTTTTTTATAGGCTAATTAGTTGGTTTTTATTGCTGTATACGTTATTTATACCTTGAGATTTTTGCAAGTGGCTATATAATTGGTTATTGCTATGGGTTTTGTGAGATATGGGTGAGGAATTGTATGGGTTTTGGGGGCTAAGAATTCATTACTATGGGATAGTAACTGGAACATTTAGAACGCAGGATCAATGAACTTCCCTACTGAAATACATGGGAGACCTTACCCCCAGCCCTCTGCCATGGAGCTAATGCATATCTGCAAGTATTTAATCTTAATGTGATCTTCATAACAGAGGCAATCTTTTTGTAGATCAGGATAAAATAGGTCATGCTATACCGCGTGCGGTGCTATTCGATGTTCGAATTGGATAGCCCCAAATGGGGCAACTGCAAATTATTAGTTCCTTTTTTGCTACAAACAGATAGCTCCTAACGGGGCATTTATGAAGTACCCTAAATAATAAAAGATGTGTGTATATGGTTGCCCGAAGAGATTGTGATTTCACATCTTGCCTTAACCAATGCAAAAGCTGATTTAACCCAGATTTTGCAGTAGACCTATCCGGTAAGACTTAATGGCAGTTTGGTGTTTTCAATAAAACTGAATAAGCTATCATACCATTGTCGTCGTT
>Ga0214164_1002227_pt1 | contig 10173 bp, 7 predicted proteins | sample TroBogepilimnion_13_FD_153003 | JGI IMG/M metagenome (GOLD analysis project Ga0214164, IMG submission 153003) | Freshwater microbial communities from Trout Bog Lake, WI - Practice 03JUN2009 epilimnion v4 | ecosystem: Environmental > Aquatic > Freshwater > Lake > Epilimnion/Euphotic zone ...
ATGTTGGGGCAGAGGAAGCGGGCCGAGGAAGCCGGGATGATCTCGTTAACCAATAACCCTGGCAAAACTATAAGCGCCAGTACAACTGCCGCTGATTTCAACCTCGCTGCTTAAGCGATAGAAATCCGTTAGACCGAGTGCGCCTTCGACTCGGAACCTAGCGTCGATAGAGGGCTTACCTAGTTACAGTGTTGTGGATGTAATCGGGGAAATTAACTACAACTGAGTTCGTTGACTACATGTTTGCGTGAGAGTCAGGACTGAGAAAACGGATAGCGAACTACGCCCGTAGAAGCTCTGTGTCAGTACTAGAGGACCCGGGTTCGATTCCCGGCACCTCCACGTTCGGCAATTTTGCGGTGATTATTATGATCATCGCAAAATTTTTGCCCAAATAATCAGCAAAGGGGCTAAGTAGGCCAACTTCGGGAGACTACTCCTTGGCTAAGGGATATCGTGGTTGAACTGCTGGGAGCGGCTCCTCATCTACGCAACTGGGCGATCCAGCCGTGAGAGCAAGTTTGCCAACTATGCGAGTACATATATCAACTTAGGGCGTTCGTTAATCAAATAGACAACCTGGTTAAGCTGCCACGAATATTCGCCCGCCAGCTACGCAACTTCGTTTACTGGTCTAGCTTGTACAAAATATTCCTTGCCGGCTGGCGAAGTCCACTGACAGGAACCGTCGGGGAAACTTTCAAGTTTCCAACCACCATGTGTCTTCATTCGGTGATGTCGACGGCAGAGCAGTCCCATGTTTTCAATTGATGTTTCGCCACCATTTTCCCAAGCGTGCGCGTGGTCGATATCGCTCACACGCGCTGGCTGTCTACAACCGGGAAATCTGCAAATTCGATCTCTAGCCATAAGAAAATCGACGAGAGCCTGAGGTGGTTCGTACTTATCGCGCCCGTAATCTAATAAGTTGCCCGTGATCGGATCTGTAATAAACCTGCGCCACTTTCCATCGGCAGCCAATTCACGTGCAATGGATGCAGGAATTGCTCCGTAGCCAGCAAGAATCCCTGGGTTTTCTGCCAAGCCGAGCAAAGTGGGTAGATCAATCGTGAGGTTGACTGTGGTTGGTCGACGGTGTTGGAGATTTTCATCCCCAGTGCTTGCTAAGAATGTTGCAGCAATTGACGCCAAAGCATCCGCACGGTGCTGGTCAAGGCCCATGACAAGCTCATTGAGAACATCCTCACCAGCACCAGCACCAGCACCAGCACCAGCACGGATCACAAGTTGGTTTTTCTTCTCGGCATCTTGATTTTTTCTAGCTAATTTATCGATCGCAAGCATCACTGTTTGTGCCTGCGCTGCTGGCAAAAGTGCAACTATCTGCGCCATTCCATGTGGCTGCGGATACAAACACACCATCCGCCCCTCATGCGCTGATCGCGCAACCTCCTCAAATTCTAGAGGTGCAATCTTTGCGATAAGTGAGCGCATCTTGTTGGCAACCTGGGCTGGGGTATGAAACTCTGAGTGCGCAATCGCGTTCAGCTCGAGAGAGCGCAGCTCATGATCTCCAAGACCATGCCGAATAATCTCTGCGCTTTCGCGTGCAATGACGGTCGCTTGAGCTGCGGAGATTTCACCGCTTGCCAACGCGGCGCACGTCTCTGGTAAATGCTGAGTCAACGTACGTGCAACATCAATTCGGAGCTGGGCTGTATTTCCGGAAAGCCGAAGGGCCGTTGCGACCTCTTCCCGTTGGGCTTCATCCACATTGGAGTAGTTGTCGGTAGATTCAGTAGCTTCATCTCCAGCAACCGCAACAATTGCACGTTGCATGATCGCCTGAAGCCAGCCGCTCTGTTTTTCAAGAGCGCTCAAATAATCAACCCTGGCCGAACTTGGTAAATTGTTCGGATCTATCTCCACTAATTCACGAAGAACCTCAATGCCAGCGCATGCGACAAGTAGTTCTGCCACTCGCTCACCAGTTGAAATGTTCATATCTGGATTATGTTGTGATCGACTGACAATTGCAGGCATGTATTAGCGAGAGCGAATAATCCTGTGCATAAGTCGGGGAGCGGAGTTCCACAACTCGCCAAGTCCCTAACAAGAACTAATTACTTAGCAAGCCTTCCGCGCTCCAATTGCACCGGCCACTTCACATCCACACCTAACTCGCTAGCAGCCAGTAGCGGCCAACGTGGATTGCGCAGGAATTCACGAGCCATCATCACCACATCAGCCTTACCGCTCTGAACGATCTCATTCGCCTGATGTGCATCCGTAATCATTCCCACCGTTGAAGTCACGATCTTTGACCCATGCTTAACCGCATCAGCAAACTGCACCTGGTAACCAGGCCCAACCGCGATAACAGCATTATGAACATTGCCGCCGCTGGAAACATCTAATAGATCGACGCCAAGTTGCTCTAGCTCGCCCGCCAAAACAACTGACTCCTCAACAGTCCACCCACCAGGAGTCCAATCAGATGCCGAGATTCGAACAAAGAGCGGCATTGTCTCTGGAATAGCTGCACGTACAGCGACTGTAACCTCTTTGAGGAATCGAACGCGGTTCTCATAACTTCCACCATATTCATCGGTGCGAGTATTGGAGAGCGGTGAATAAAACTCATGGAGCAGATAACCGTGAGCCGCATGAATTTCAACCGCATCAAACCCGGCCTTGACTGCATTGCGCGCCGCATTAGCCCACGCTTTAACAAGTTCATGAATCTCATCAACGCTCAGCGCGCGTGGCTCTGGGTAGCCCTCAAATGGAATTGCACTCGGAGCAACCGCCTGCCAACCTCCCTCTGCTTCTGTAGCCATACGATGATCCGACCAAGGTAGAGCCGCTGCTCCCTTGCGACCCGCATGTGCTAACTGGATTGCCATCTTGGTTCCTTGCGAATGCGCAAAATCTACAATCGTCTTCCATGCCGCGACCTGCTCATCGGTGTAAAGCCCAGGGCACCCAATGGAAATTCGACCTTCTGGAACAACTCCAGTTGCCTCAGCGATGATGAGACCAGTGCCTCCAGTCGCAAATGCTCCAAGATGAGCCATATGCCATGCTCCCACAACGCCATTAACCGCAGAATATTGGCACATCGGACTTACCCAAATGCGGTTTGAAAATTCAACTCCACGCAGAGTTATTGGATCGAAGAGCTGTGGCATGACATTGGCCTCTCATTAGAATGCTTCGTCTATTTATAAAGTTTAATTATTAAGCTTATTTATTTAATGTAGTTATATCTCTCAATTATCGAGCGTAGTTATTGGGTCCGATGAATTCTCTTAGTTACTTTGAATCCCATCAGGTGTGTTGTGAATGCCCTGCAATTTTGAACCTTCGCCACTTCGTTGCAGCGGCTTCTTCACGGCAACATGTTCTGCTGGAACTGTGCCAAGCAAACCTTTTTGGAAATCATCGAATGCCTGAAGAACTTCTGCCTTTGTGTTCATAACAAATGGCCCCATCCAGGCAACGCTTTCACGAATCGGCTCGCCGCCAAGAATCAACACATCCATTGAAGGGGAGCGGGACTCTTGGTTCTGATCTGCACGGATAACCAACACGTCGCCATCACTCATCACCGCAAGCTGACCCATCTGAACTGGGTGACGTTCTTCACCAACGGTTCCGCGGCCATTGAGCGTGTACGCCAATGCGTTGTAATCCTTACGCCATGGAAGTCGCAACTCTGCGCCTGGCGCTAGCGTCGCGTGAACAATCGTGATGGGAGTCTGCGTAGAACCCGGACCTTTGTGGCCACCAACTTCGCCAGCAATAACTCGTATAAGCGTGCCGCCATCATGAGAAGCAAGCAGTCCAACATCACCAGCGCGAATATCCTGATAAGCAGGTGTCGACCACTTCTTTGCAGCAGGAAGGTTCACCCAGAGTTGAAAGCCATGGAAGAGTCCACCGCTCACAACCAAATGTTCTGGTGGAGTTTCGATATGCAAAATTCCAGCGCCAGCAGTCATCCATTGGGTATCGCCATTGGTGATCGTTCCGCCACCACCGTGGTTATCTTTATGATCAAAAATTCCATCAATGATGTACGTGACTGTTTCAAAGCCGCGATGCGGATGCCATGGCGTCCCCTTTGGCTCACCCGGCGCATATTCAACTTCACCCATTTGGTCTAAGTGAATAAACGGATCTAAATCATTGAGATCTACACCAGCAAACGCACGGCGGACGGGGAACCCTTCGCCCTCAAATCCCTGGGGAGCGGTTGTCACACTTTTCACTCGACGTGCACGAGCTCCCGGTTCACTGACAATTCGTGGCAGGACCGTTATATCGCTCACTGTTACAGCTGGCATTGTGCGTACTCTCGATTCTTATCGGCATCGGCTTAATTGAATCTTCAACTAACCTAAGTATAGAACCCGGAATCGAGCCACCGCATTCCCAAACCAACGGCTTTAGAGATTTTTAAGCGCACTCACAACTTTAGTGAGGGAGTCCTTTGCGTCGCCGAAGAGCAGAGTGGTCTTCGGGTCGTACAGGAGCTCATTTTCGATGCCTGCAAATCCTGGTCGCATTGAGCGCTTGAGGAAGATGACGTTGCCAGCTTGGGAGACATCCAAGATTGGCATTCCAAAAATTGGACATCCTGGAGTCGTGCGCGCCGCCGGGTTTACGACGTCGTTTGCGCCGACCACCAAGACCACATCTGTCTGCGGGAAGGTTGGATTAATTTCATCCATTTCGACAAGTTGCTCGTACGGAACATTGGCCTCGGCCAACAAGACGTTCATATGGCCCGGCATGCGACCAGCAACTGGGTGAATGCCATATGCGACATCGATACCTTTAGAAGTCAGCAAATCAGCCATTTCGCGAACAGTGTGCTGCGCCTGAGCAACAGCTAAGCCAAAGCCCGGAACAATCACGACGCGTTGTGCGTAATTGAGCAGGATCGCGACATCGTCAGGGGAGCCAGATTTCACTGGGCGAGCTTCGCCTGCAGCCGCGGCTGCCTGAGGTTTAGCCGTAAACGCACCAAAGAGCGTGCCGAAGAGCGATCGGCCCATCGCAGTTGCCATAAGGCGAGTCAAAATTGTTCCCGAAGCACCCACAAGCGTTCCGGCGACGATAAGCAAGGTTGCCTGTAAGACATATCCGCTAGCCGCCACGGTAAGACCCGTGAATGCATTGAGTAGTGAGATGACGATAGGTACATCCGCGCCACCAACTGGCAGCACAAAGAGAACACCGAAAAGGAGTGAGAGTAAGCCCATGACAAGTAACGAGGTATTTCCCATGGAATGAATGACCCATGCTGCGCTCGCCAAAACTCCGATGAGAGTTCCCGCAATGAGGAATCGACCTCCTGCGAAAACGACAGGCCGAGTGGTCATGATTTCTTGCAACTTCAAGAAGGTCACTACTGAGCCAGCGAATGAAACACAGCCAACGATAACTGTGAAGACTGTAGCGACCACATCAGGCGTACTCGCTGCCGATCCAAGTTTGAGATATTCCACTATAGAAACGAGCGCAGCGGCGCCACCACCTACACCGTTAAAGAGCGCAACAAGTTGTGGCATCTGTGTCATCTGAATCTTGCGTGCCGCAGGAACTCCAACAACTACGCCGAAGAGGATCGCGAGCAGAATTAAGAGTGTGTGGTGATGGCCTGAAGTCGTTGCCGTGCCACTCTGGCTTATTTCTTGAGGTGCAAAGAAAACGAGGACTGTTGCAGCGGTAGCACCAGCGGCGCCAATGAGATTTCCTCGACGTGCAGATTTCGGTGAAGCCAAACCTTTGAGAGCCAAGATAAAGCTGACTGCAATACACAAACCTAGAAGATCGTAAAGATTGCGATTCATTACTTTTCACCACCAGTCTGTGAAGCCTTGCGCGGTTTGCCCTTAAACATCTCGAGCATCCGGTCTGTAACAACAAAGCCACCGACCATATTGATCGTGGCAAGAACTACCGCAACGATTGCGAGTGAGAGTTGCACGTTATTAACCGCGCGATCGGCAACAGTAATTGCACCGATCAAGATGATTCCGTGAATAGCGTTGGCACCAGACATAAGAGGCGTGTGAAGTGTTGTTGAAACTTTCGAAACAACTTCAAACCCAATAAAGACAGAAAGTACAAAGATGGAGAGCAGTGCTAGACCATTACTCATGTCAGATACCCCTTATTTCTTCACTAGTTCGGGGGAGCGGCGCGCTCCGTTATGGGTCACTGCTGCGGCATCGATGATCTCGTCAGAGAAATCTGGAGTAACGACTCCATCCTTTGTCATCAAAAGTAAGAGATTGACGACGTTTCGCGAAAATAGCATCGAGGCGTGATACGCGAGCTGGCTTGGAACATCTTTTCCACCCCACATGCGAACGCCGTTGGCAGTAGTGACGATTTCTCCAGGCAGCGTGCCCTCAACGTTGCCACCCGTTTCAGAGGCGAGATCTACAACGATTGATCCAGATGCCATCGTTGAAATCATCTCGGCGGTGACAAGTCGCGGTGCGGGACGTCCCGGTACTGCAGCTGTTGTTATCAAAACATTTGCTGCACTGATGTACGGAGTCAAAAGTTCGCGCTGTCTTGCGGCACGATCTTCTGTCATCTCGCGGGCATAACCACCCGTGCCTTCAAGTGCCTCGAGTTCTAGCGTGATGAATTTTGCTCCCATGGATTTCACTTCATCAGCAGAGGCAGGGCGAACGTCATAGGCACTTACTACTGCGCCTAATCGCTTTGCGGTTGCAATCGCTTGCAGTCCTGCGACTCCAGCACCGAGTACAACGACATTTGCCGGAGTGACCGTTCCTGCCGCCGTCATGAGAAGTGGGAAGAAGCGAGGGGAGAGCTCTGCAGCGACGAGTGCTGCTTTATAACCTGCACAGAGCGCTTGGGAAGTGAGGGCATCCATCGATTGGGCGCGCGAAATTCGTGGGATGAGCTCCATCGAAAATGCAGTGACTCCTGCTTGTGCAGCTGCCTCAATCGAATCAACTGCAGTTGTTGGAGACAAGAAAGAAATTGTGATCGCACCTTTTTTCACCTGCGCCATGCGCTGCGGGTCAAGTGGTGCCACCGATGCGATGATGTCTGCATCGTGAATGACGCTACCAGTAACGATCTTTGCACCAGCTGCGGCGTACTGATCGTCGGAGAACTCGGCTGCGAGTCCAGCACTGGATTCGATTACTACCTCTAAACCGGCTTTAGTGAGCTTGGAGATGATGTCGGGGACGAGTGCAACACGCTTCTCGCCTGCCTTGATTTCCTTAGGGACGACTATACGCATCGGGTTAATCTAGTAAAGGATTCCCTCATTGCATAGGGTCTGAGGCGTAGTTTTGACGCGGTTTTGGAGCTGGGTTTCAGGGCAAAATTGAGAGTTAGCGCCCTGAAAGCTCGCCACGTACCAAGTGATACAGAATCGCCTGAATGGTGGTGCGGCGATGGTAAGCCTCGCGCCAAATAACTGAGCGTGGACCATCGATAACATCAGCCTCAACCTCTTCACCACGGTGAGCGGGAAGACAATGCATGAAGATTGAATCTGGCGTTGTGAGGGACATGAGTGCTGGAGTAACAGCAAACGGTGAGAGAGCTTCGAGTTTTTCACTCCGCTCGCTCTCAGGATCACCCATAGACATCCACACATCTGTGTAGAGAACGCTTGCGTCTTTAGCGGCAGCCTCAGGATCAGTAACTACTTCAATGGTAGCGCCAGAGTTTTTGGCAATTTCTTTGGCTACATCAACAGCCTTGGCATCTGGTGCATATTTTCCACCAGGAGTTGCCACAACAACGTGTGCACCCATGATCGCGCCCATTGTTAGCCAGGCATGCGCCATATTGTTTCCGTCGCCAACGTACGTGAATTTGCGACCTGAAATATCTTTTCCAAATTGCTCACGAATTGTTACCCAGTCAGCCAGTAATTGCGTTGGGTGATCATCGTCGGTAAGTCCATTGATAACCGGAATGGTTGTGTTGGCACCTAATTCATCGACATCAGATTGGGCAAATGTTCTAATGATCAGCGCTGATGCATAGCCGCTAATAATGCGAGCCGTATCGGCCAAAGTTTCACCACGACCCAGTTGCAGCTCATCGCCACGAATGAAAATCGGGGTGCCACCCAGGTGAGCAACTGCAGTCTCTGAAGCAAGGCGTGTGCGGGTAGAAGGCTTAGTCATGTAGATCGCTACGGTGCGATTGGTCAGCGCCGTATTGGCACTCAGTGGCTTTGCAGCAAATTCCGCCGAAGTCTCGAGCAAGAGCTCAACATCAGCGCGACTTAGGTCGGCGGTACGCAGTAGATCCTTCATTCGATAATCCTACGAGATAAGATTGCCCGCGTGAAAGCAATTCGTGTCGCAACCGAACCCGCCATGATTCGCAACCCTTTTAGCCGCCAAACAGGCGACGGCGGACCTTCTACTCCAGGTTTGGGTCAACCCAGCCAACCCGGTATTGCGCCTTTGGGTGGCACCGATCTGCTTGAAAAAGAGCAGATGGCCCCTCATGACAACGGGGATCACGAGCGTTTTTCGCATTATGTGCGCAAGGAAAAGATCACTGAGTCAATGGTCACCGGAAAAGCCGTGACTGCGCTCTGCGGAAAAAAGTGGGTCCCAAGTCGCGACCCGGAAAAATTTCCTGTCTGTCCCACCTGCAAAGAGATTTATAACGGGTTGAAGAAAGAGTGAAGCCCACGCGCTGGCGCGTTTGGCACGTGAGCGGACGGTTCTTGGCGCCACTAGCCATTCTTGCTATCGCAGCAATTTTTATTCAGCAAGCTGTTCCTGAAGGTGCGCACGCCGCGAATCCACCAAGAAAAATTCTCTCGGGTTGGATTCCTTACTATTCAATGAGCACCGCTCTTCCTTCGGCTGTTAATAACGCTGATTTAATTACAGAGGTATCGCCATTTTGGTACACGCTTAAAGATCAGAACACGGTCCAGGATCTCTACACACCTGCAAATCCAAGCGTGCCGATGGTTCAACCGTTGACGGTTTTGCGGGGAGCGGGTTTCAAAATAATCCCAACCATTACGGATGGAACTGATATCGATCCCAAGACGGGAAAAGCGACATCAATGGTTCTTTCTAATCTTCTAGAAAACCCAACCTCGCGTGCCAATGTTGTTGCGACAATTATGAAATTGGTAACGGATAATAATTTCGACGGTATTGATCTGGATTTCGAAAACTTTGCATACGTGGATCCACTCTCAACCTGGCCCACCACGCAGACTCGATGGGTGCAATTTATTTCAGATCTTTCTACTGCGCTCCATGCTCAAAACAAATTGTTATCGATTACAACACCTCCACTATTTAATCCAACTACGGGCAAAAAAGGTTATTACCAATATGCCTGGGCCCAAGTAGCCTCAATGATTGATCAGCTTCACATCATGGCTTATGACTACTCGACATCTTCTCCAGGTCCAATCGGACCTATCGGTTGGACTACCGATGCCGTGACATATGCAATCTCAGTTATGCCTGCTTCTAAGGTGTATATAGGTATTCCAGGCTATGGTCGCGATTGGGTGACAGCCGTGACCGGAACCTGCCCATCACTGCCAGTTAACTATCTCAAGACTGTTGCACCTGGAGTTGTGTCAACGTTTGTTATGCATGATGTGAACAATCTCGCCAATACGTATGGTGCGACACCTACCTTCAACGCCAAATACGGCGAATCAACATTTACCTATCAAAAGGTTTACAACGGCACTACTGCTGATGGAACTCTCACTACATGTACAGCAACAAGGACAGTCTGGTATCAGGATCAACAGAGCTTCACACTGCGTGCAAATCTTGTCGGGCAGTATCGCTTGGGTGGAATTTCTGAGTGGACCTTTGGAATGGAAGACGCCACCGCTATAACGTCAGTGCGTACGGTTGCAACATCTATTGCACCTGATCAAGTGATTGCGAATCTGGATCTGCTTAATCCAACGATAATTCCTGCAAATACCGCGGCTGCAATCTCACCTTCCGGCACAGAAGTTCCCACTGGCTCAACGCTTTCAATCGGGACTCCATTGTTGCTGACTGGAACATTTATGCTGCCAGATAAAACGCCAGTCGTCGGAGTTCCCGTACATCTGCAATTCCAAAATAGTGCAGGCACGTGGAGCACAGTGATGGATGGAACAACTGGAAATAGTGGAACGTACGCATTGCCAGT
>Ga0214164_1002229_pt1 | contig 10164 bp, 9 predicted proteins | sample TroBogepilimnion_13_FD_153003 | JGI IMG/M metagenome (GOLD analysis project Ga0214164, IMG submission 153003) | Freshwater microbial communities from Trout Bog Lake, WI - Practice 03JUN2009 epilimnion v4 | ecosystem: Environmental > Aquatic > Freshwater > Lake > Epilimnion/Euphotic zone ...
CATGCGATTGACTGGCTTTGATAGCTTCATCGGCTTTACCCGCTGCAATTGAATCGAGAATTTTTTGAAGCTGCTCCGGGCCTTGTTGTTCGCGACCCGGCGAGGAGATGGTCATTGAGCGTAAGATGCTGATACGTCCATTCAGCCGCTGAACCATATCCCATGCTACCCGTTTATTACCGGATAGAAACATCGCTTCATAAAAACGGGTGGTTTCCGCCACAACATTGCGAAAGTCGCGGTCGGCATACGCTTTCCGAATTTTTGAAAGCGCATCCCGCATCTTTTTGATTGCCGCGGGATCGGAAGCCTTTGCAGCTGCACCAGCAGCCGCCGATTCAAGCAACCCGCGCAATTCATAAATCTCGGCGGCCGTTTCCGGATCAAGGCGGGCAACGATGGGTCCCTGATTAGGAATGCTCTGCACGAGGCCTTCCGATTCAAGATGCCGAATGACTTCGCGCACCACCGTTCGACTGACACCGAGCTGCTCGCCTAAATCCCGCTCGGTTAATCGCGTGCCGGGTGGAAAATGCTGGTCCAGAATGGCCGAGCGCACTTTTTCGAGTGCAATTTCGCGCAATGTGCGCGGTGCCTCAGAAATTCGCAAAACATTCCGAACAGTCATCGCTTCCCCCACTTGTGCGTTCTGCCTACCCGATGCTGACCACCCGGATCAATAGCTCTTGACGTATTATGGTATACCATCATACGATATAAACATAGAGCTTGGGAGTTAATCGCGATGCAGCTTCGGAAGATTGTTACTTTCACTGAGACGACGTTGATCGAAGGTGGTCGAGCGGCTCCCTTGCCCCTTCAATTCTTTGCAGCGGCAGCTGTTTTGACGAATCCTTGGTATGGAAAAGGGTTTGTGGATGATTTAAAGCCCGAAATTCATGCCATTGCGCCCGAGCTTGGCGCGCTTCTTACGGGTGAAATCTTGAAAATGGCCGGATCGGGTGAGGCTGTTGAGGGATATGGCAAAGCAGCTGTCGTTGGCACAAGCGGCGAAGTCGAACATGCCTCGGCTTTGATTCATACGCTTCGCTTTGGCAATCATTACCGCAAAGCCGTTGGTGCCAAGAGTTATCTGGCCTTTACCAATATCCGTGGCCCGGCCAATGCGCCAATTATGATTCCTTTGATGCATAAGGCCGATGAAGGTATGCGATCGCATTATTTGACGATCCATTTTTCCATTCCCGATGCGCCAGCGCATGACGAAATTGTTGTGGCGTTGGGTGCATCCATCGGCGGCCGCCCGCATCATCGTATTGGCGACCGCTATCAAGACATCAAGGACCTTGGCGGCAATGACGCCTGATTTGCGCATAGCAAAAATCGATACGGTTTTTCCGTTGCGTCTGAAGGCGGGGCATACCGCTTATCGTGAAGCGGGCACCGGTGAAGTCGTGCTGTTTATTCATGGCGTCGGCCTGAATGCGGATGCCTGGCAACTGCAGATGGATGCTTTCCAGTCGACCCATCGCGTCATCGCGCTGGATATGTTGGGACATGGGCAAAGCGAATTGCCGCCATCAAACGCGACGCTCGATGATTACATCGAGCAAGTACGCGAGCTGATGGATGAGCTAGCGATACCGACGGCTAGTGTCGTTGGTCATTCGATGGGCGGGCTCGTTGCTATGGGCTTTGCGCTTCGTTACCCCTCGCGTACCTTGCGCCTTGGTGTTTTAAATTCGGTGTATGAACGGGATGAATTACGCCGCTCCGCCGTTGAGACAAGGGCCGCCCAAATAGAGGCCTCGCAAACGCCGGGCAATGTCGACGAGCCTATTCGCCGCTGGTTTGCCGATCAACACAGTACTCCACTGGCCCAGACCGTTCGTGATTGGCTGAAACAGGTTAATCCACGTGGTTATGCGGCGGCTTATCGGGTTTTTGCCACCAGCGACCGTCTCTTTTCTGGCCAATTGGGCAGCATTCGTGCTCCGGCTCTGTTTGCCACCGGTTCCCTTGATCCAAATTCGACGTCCCAAATGGCAAAGTCGATGGCGGATGCCGTTCCGGGCGCCCGCTGTGTGGTGCTTGAAGGCGAAAGGCATATGATGAATCTGACCGCATCAGACGCGACCAATGGTCTCCTTTGCGACCTTCTGACGCGCCATCCCGCGCAGATCGATCCGCGTGAATTGCGTAAAGCATTTGGCAGCTTCATGACCGGCGTTACCGTTGTTACAACCCGGGATCTGGACGGCACGCCTCGCGGATTTACAGCAAATAGCTTCACCTCCGTATCGCTCGATCCACCTTTGCTGCTTGTTTGCATTGCCAAGAGCGCTGCAAGTCTTGAGAGCTTTTCAAAGGCGGACGGGTTTGCGGTCAATATTCTCTCGGAAGCCCAAAAAGAAGTTTCGGGCATTTTCGCATCAAAACGTCCGGATAAATTTGAACAAGTGGTTTGGCATGACAGTGCGTTGAAGCATCCTCTTATCGATGGCGCCGTTGCATCGTTCGATTGCCGCCGTGACCGTCTCATTGATGCGGGCGATCACGTTATTCTGATGGGTGCAATTGAGTCGTTCGAGCACCTTGACGCGCCGCCGCTTGGCTATGCCCGGGGTGGTTATGTCACCTTAGGCCTTGAACAGGCCGCGGTATCGGCCGCCGCCCTTGGCGGCAGCATCATCGGCGCTATTCTCGAATATGATGGCAAGCTCTTGGTGACGGCTGCTGCCGACGCTGGCGATAGCTTGCCGCAGCAATCAAAAGGCACTGTCTCGATGCTGGTCGATAATTTGCAGCGTTCGGGCCTTGAAATAGATCTCGGCTTTCTCTTCGCCGTCTATGAGAATCCAACCACTCGGATTCAGTCGATCTGGTATCGCGGAACGGCGAGTGGTCGTCTGCCTGATGGGGCTCATCTGGTTCCTTTCTCGGAAATTGATACGCTGGCTATTCCTGATGCGGCAATCCGCACGATGCTGCAACGCTATGCGGATGAGCGGGTTGGCGGGCGGTTCCGAATTTATTCCGGTGATCATGAACGCGGCGAGGTTCGCGCGGTTGATTGAGTAAAAGAAATAAGGGGTAGGTTATGAAATTCTCTCTTTTCGTCCATATGGAGCGCTTGAATGCGCAGCAGAACCACAAAGAACTCTATGATGAGTTCATTGACCTTTGTGTCATGGCGGATCAGGGCGGCTTCGATGCGATTTGGACGGGTGAACATCATGGTATGGATTTCACCATTGCCCCCAACCCCTTTATCAACCTTGCTGATCTTGCCCGCCGGACGAAAAATGTTCGCTTAGGAACCGGGACGGTTATTGCGCCTTTTTGGCACCCGATCAAACTCGCTGGCGAAGCTGCGATGACGGATATTATTTCGGGCGGGCGTCTCGATGTAGGCATCGCGCGCGGCGCGTATAGCTTTGAATATGAACGGCTTGGCAATGGCATGGACGCGATGACTGCCGGATCGCATTTGCGCGAGATGGTTCCCGCATTGAAGGGCGTCTGGGCCGGTGATTATGCCCATGATGGCAAGCATTGGAAATTTCCGTCAACGACATCGGCACCCAAGCCGTTACAGCAACCTCATCCGCCGATCTGGGTTGCAGCGCGCGATCCCAACAGTCATGAATTTGCCGTAAGCAATGGTTGCAATGTGCAAGTGACGCCGCTTCACATGGGCGACGGCGAAGTAGAAATTCTCGCCGGACGTTTCAAGGATGCGGTTGCAAAGAATCCGCAGATTGAAAAGCCGAAAGTCATGTTGTTAATGCATGGCTTTGTTGGCGATGACGCCGCCGATTGCCGAAAGGCTGCAGAAGATCTGCGCCGTTTCTATTGCTATTTTGGGGCGTGGTTTAAGAATGAACGGCCAATCCATCAAGCCCTCATTGAGGAGCTGACCGAGGCGGATATGGCGGCTATGCCGCAATATGATGCCGACAAGATGCTGAGCAATACCGTAACCGGCACGCCGGATGAAGTGATCGCGCGGCTCAAGAAATTTGAAGCGCTCGGCTATGACGAATTTAGCCTGTGGATCGATTCTGGCATGTCCACCGAGCGGAAAAAACATTCGCTCAATAATTTCATCAACCACGTTCTTCCAGCGTTCAAGTAAACATCATGAAGCGGTTTCAGCATTACATCGATGGCCAGTTCGAGGATGGGGGCAAGCGGTTTGCCAGTCTTGATCCATCGTCGGGCACGCCATGGGCTGAGATGCCCGACGCGTCGGTGGGTGATGTTGATCGGGCGGTGAAGGCCGCCCATCGGATGCTGTCCAATCGGGTCTGGTCGGGGCTAACCGCCTCCCAGCGCGGTAAGCTTTTATATCGGCTTGCTGATCTTGTAGCGGCGAATGCGCAAGTGCTGGCCGAACTTGAAACGCGCGATACCGGCAAGATCATCCGCGAAACATCGGCGCAGATTGCCTATGTCGCGGAATATTATCGCTATTTCGCAGGCCTTGCCGACAAGGTGCAGGGTGCACATCTGCCGATTGATAAGCCGGATATGGAAGTGTGGTTGAGGCGCGAGCCGATTGGCGTTGTGGCTGCCGTCGTGCCTTGGAATTCGCAATTGTTTCTCTCTGCGGTCAAGCTCGCACCAGCGCTCGCGGCAGGTTGCACCGTGGTGCTGAAGGCGTCTGAGGACGGTCCAGCTCCGCTTCTCGAATTTGCTCGACTGGTGGATGAAGCAGGCTTTCCGGCTGGGGTCGTTAATATTCTTACCGGCATGGGGCCGGAAGCGGGTGTAGCGCTAACATCGCATCCTTTAGTGGCGCGCATTGCCTTCACCGGCGGGCCGGAAACGGCACGTCATGTCGTGCGCAACTCCGCCCATAATCTGGCCTTCACAACGTTGGAACTCGGCGGCAAGTCGCCTGTGGTTGTGTTTGATGATGTCGATCTCGAAAGCGTTTCGAATGCCGTGGTGGCAGGGATTTTTGCCGCGACCGGACAAAGCTGCGTTGCTGGTTCGCGGTTGATCGTTCACCGCAAAATCAAAAAAACGATGCTTGAGAAACTCGCGGCCAAGGCACGCGACGTCAAGATCGGCGATCCACAAGACAAAGCCACCGAAATCGGGCCTTTGGCGACGCTTCGCCAGCGCGACCGGATTGAAGCCATTGTCGCTTCCAGCGTCGCACAAGGTGCGCGGCTGGTGGTTGGCGGAAAACGGCCGGACGGGCTCGATGCCGGATTTTACTATTGCCCCACCATTCTGGATTGCTCGGATGTAAGGGCCGATTCAGTTGATCAGGAATTGTTCGGGCCGGTGCTGTCGGTACTGACGTTTGAGACCGAAGAAGAAGCCATCGCGTTGGCCAATGATACGGCCTATGGGCTGGCTTCCGGCGTCTTCACCCGCGACCTTACCCGCGCACACCGGATGATCCGCGATATCCGCGCGGGCGTTGTCTGGGTCAACACCTATCGAGCTGTCTCGCCAATTGTGCCTTTTGGCGGGTTTGGCCTTTCGGGCCTTGGCCGTGAAGGCGGCCAGGAATCGATACTTGATTACACACGCACGAAGTCGGTCTGGCTTCGCACGTCTGACGATCCGATACCGGATCCATTCGTGATGCGTTGAGAGGGTTCATTCGCGCAACAAAAAAGGGGTGCGTGGTTGAAGGATCAGGAAGGCAACTTCCGACGATCTGGGGTTAGAAACAAGGAGGGTAACATGATTAAGAAACTCGTGCTTGCAACGGCACTCATTGCCGGATCAACACTCGCAGCATCGGCCGCTGATCTCGTTTTCACGAGCTGGGGTGGCACTACACAGGATGCACAGAAAGCAGCTTGGGCCGAAGCCTTCACCAAGGCAAGCGGCATGAAAGTGCTGCAAGATGGCCCAACCGATTACGGCAAGCTGAAGGCGCAGATCGATAGCGGTAATGTTTCGTGGGACGTTGTTGACGTTGAAATGGATTTTGCGATTGCGGCGGCAAAGGCCGGTTTGCTTGAGCCAATCGATTTCAAGACGGTTGATAAATCAAAGCTCGATCCGCGCTTTGTCACCGATAACCTTGTCGGCAGCTTCTACTATTCATTCGTGATCGGCTTCAACAAAGACGTCTTGAAGACGGCACCAAAAAGCTGGGCTGATGTGTTCGACACGAAGACATTTCCGGGCAAGCGCACCTTCTATAAATGGTCGGCCCCAGGTGTTCTCGAAATCGCCTTGCTTGCTGACGGTGTAGCAGCCGACAAGCTCTATCCGCTTGATCTCGATCGTGCCTTCAAAAAGCTCGACACGATCAAGAAGGACATTGTCTGGTGGGGCGGTGGTGCAGAAAGCCAGCAGCTTTTGGCTTCGGGTGAAGCGCCAATCGGCCAGTTCTGGAATGGTCGTATTTTTGCGATCCAGCAGGGCGGCGGCAATGTCGATGCCTCTTGGACACAGAACCTGACCGCAGCTGATGTTCTCGTCGTGCCGAAGGGCTCGAAGAACAAGGATGCCGCCATGAAGTTCCTCGCCACCGCGACGAGCGCCGATGCGCAAGCCGCTTTTGCGAAGGCATCTGGTTATGCTCCGATCAATGTCGACTCGAAGACCAAAATGGATGCGGCGGTTGTGAAGTCCTTACCCGATGCGCATACCGACGGTCAGATCAATCTGAACATGCAATATTGGGCCGAGCATCGCGACGAAATCGCGAAGCGTTGGTACGATTGGCAGGCTAAATAAGCTTTAGGCTTGCAATCAGGTCAGCGGCGGGTGGCCTATCCACCCGCCGCTATCTCTGAAGGAATATCGAATGGCGCTTTCATCGGATCGAAATTTTCGGCTGGCATTACCTGCTTTGGTATTTCTGCTGCTGTTCTTCATCGTTCCGGTCTTGGCCCTTCTGCTTCGCAGCGTGATGGAGCCGGAATGGGGCTTCCAGAATTATGCGGAATTGTTTACGACCAACACCTATGCCCGCGTGATGTTTAACACCTTCATGGTGGCCGGGCTTGTAACATTGATTTCACTGCTGCTGGGCTACCCGGTGGCTTGGCTGCTTGCGATCATGCCGCGTGGGTTGGCCAATATCGTGTTTTCCATCATTTTACTGTCGATGTGGACCAATCTGCTTGCACGAACCTATGCGTGGATGGTTTTGCTCCAGCGAACCGGTATCATCAATAAAACGCTCCTGAGTCTCGGGCTTATTACGAACCCTCTACCGCTCATCAATAATTTAATCGGCGTTACCATCGGCATGGTTTACATCATGCTTCCTTTTATCATTTTGCCGCTGCATGCGACCATGCGTGCCATTGATCCCGTAATCCTGCAGGCCAGCGCGCTGTGTGGCGCGGGGAAATGGCAAGCCTTCACGAGGGTTCTCTTGCCGCTTTCTTTGACGGGGGCGATTGCTGGCGCCTTGATGGTTTTTGTGATGTCGCTCGGCTATTTCGTAACGCCTGCGCTGCTGGGTGGTACGTCGAACATGATGCTGGCGGAAATGATCGCCCAATTGGTGCAATCGCTGCTGAACTGGGGGCTGGGCGGTGCGGCGGCCTTCGTGCTGTTGAGTGTCACCATGCTGCTCTACGCGTTTCAGGTTCGCTTCTTCAGCGGCTATGCGGACATACGCTGATGTTGCTCAACTATAACCAACTCGGCAGTTTGAAATATGTCTTGCTCGGTATTACCGGCGTCATATGTCTGTTTTTGCTGTTGCCCGTGATTTTTATCATTCTGCTGTCGTTCGGCTCGTCGCAATGGATGATCTTTCCACCGCCTGGCTGGACGTTGCGCTGGTATGGTGAGCTGTTTGATGATCCGCGCTGGTTTGAAGCGGCGTTTACCAGTTTTAAACTCGGTTTGATGGTGACCGTTCTTTCCGTCATTCTCGGCTTCTTCGCCAGTTATGCGCTTATTCGCGGACGCTTCGCAGGGCGTGGCTTTTTGCGTGCTTTGTTTATGACGCCGATGGTGATGCCTGTCGTCGTCGTCGCCGTAGCGCTCTATGCAATGTTTTTGCGTGTGGGGTTAAGCGGCACCTGGTTAGGATTTGTGATTGCCCATACGATTCTGGCCTTTCCATTCGCTGTGATTGCGATTTCAAATTCGCTCGAACGCTTCGACAAGGCGATTGAGGATGCTGCGATCTTATGCGGTGCCAGCCATTTGGAAGCCATTTGGCGGATAACCCTTCCCTCCATCCGGCTTGGTATTTTGTCGGCAGCGCTTTTTTCCTTTCTCGCCTCTTGGGATGAAGTTGTGGTTGCTATCTTCATGGCAAGCCCGACCTTGCAGACCTTGCCCGTTCGCATTTGGGGCGCTTTGCGGCAGGACCTGACACCGGTGATTGCCGCCGCCTCTAGCCTTCTTGTGATCCTGACATTGGTTCTGATGGCGATAGCTGCCAGTTTGCAGAAAGTTTTAAACCGATGACCTCTTCCTTTTTGAGTATCCGCAACCTTAGAAAGAGCTATGGCGAGGTGGTCGCGGTCGATGGCGTTTCGCTCGAAATTCCACGAGGTGAATTTTTGACTTTTCTTGGCCCATCGGGATCCGGAAAAAGCACAACGCTTTATGCGGTTGCGGGCTTTGATGAGATTACGTCCGGCGACATTTTGCTGGAAGACCGTTCGATTTTGGGCGTCCCTCCCAATCGCCGCAATATTGGCATGGTGTTTCAACGCTATACGCTTTTTCCACATCTGACGGTTGCCGAGAACGTCGCCTTTCCGTTACGGGTGAGAGGGCAGGATCGTACAACGGTAAAAAAGCGCGTTGACGAAATGCTGGCGCTCGTTCGGCTCTCCAATTTTGCTGATCGAATGCCCGCTCAATTATCCGGTGGTCAGCAGCAGCGCGTGGCACTGGCAAGAGCCCTTGCCTATGATCCGCCCGTGCTTTTGATGGATGAGCCATTGTCAGCGCTTGACAAAAAACTCCGCGATGAAATTCAAATCGAAATTCGACGCATCCATCAAGAAACCGGCGTGACCATTCTCTATGTCACCCATGATCAGGAAGAAGCTTTGCGGCTGTCGGATCGCATCGCGGTATTCAATCATGGGCGGATCGAACAGATTGGAACAGGTGAAGATCTCTACACAAAACCTGCAACGCGGTTTGTGGCCGAGTTTATCGGCGATAGTAATTTTTTCGAAGTTGCAACGGTTGCTAGCCAAAGTGATGGTCGAGCACGGGCAACACTACCTGATGGAACGGTGATGGATGGGCTCGTAACGCATCGTGCTACAAGTCGTTCAGAGCGCTTTGAATTGATGGTCCGGCCGCAATGGCTATCGGTTGTCAATGAGGGTGGTAAAGGCATTCGTGTCACCGTCAACGACGTCACCTATCTTGGCGACAGTTCATCGGCCTTGCTCGAAACAAGTTGGGGGCAGGCCATCTGGTTAAAAGGCCCCGCCGCTGCCCTGCGTGGACTTACGGCTGGCCAGACGGTTATGGTCGGTTGGGACTTTGCCAAGAGCGAACTTTTTGAGATCTAAGCAACCAGGAACAGGAATACCGATGAATAAAGTTTACGCTGTCTCTGTCTATCGGGAAATTTTAGATCCTGCCAAGTTTTCGGCCTATGCCGTCATCGCAGCACCTGCGATTGAAAAGGTTGGCGGTCGTTTTCTTGCCCGCGGCATGGCGGTAACAGCCTATGAGGAGGGACTTCTCGAGCGCACCGTTGTTGTCGAGTATCCTTCCTTATCGATAGCGAGAGGCCTCTATGAAGGCGAAGAATACCGCAAGGCGCTTGATGCACTTGATGGGAGCGCTAAGCGTGATATTCGGCTTGTCGAAGCGCTTTGACGAGCTAAAGCTCTGGGCTAAATATCAAACCTAGAGGCAATTTTAGCCGAGAAAAAAAGTTACGAAGCGTCGACGATTTCACATCGGCAATGGAACCAAAAACGGTTCATCCTTAATGGAGCCTTGGGCTCCAATCTCGGTATATCGCTTCAATCGAAAACTAAGGCTGAGCTTAAATTAAAACGTAATTTCAATGACATACATGTTATGTAATTCATCTCCTCTGGCGCGCCATTTCTAACCCATAAAATCGCAACTAAACTGCTGTAATGCAACGATATTTCAATCGTGGCTTATGGTGTTGGAATGGTGCGGGTAGAACAGTGGGTAGAACATTTCCCCCGAAGATTGTTTATCAAACGGGGTGTTTATTATTATGTGAGGCGAGTTCCGAAAGCCTTGCAGACA
>Ga0214164_1002233_pt1 | contig 10150 bp, 18 predicted proteins | sample TroBogepilimnion_13_FD_153003 | JGI IMG/M metagenome (GOLD analysis project Ga0214164, IMG submission 153003) | Freshwater microbial communities from Trout Bog Lake, WI - Practice 03JUN2009 epilimnion v4 | ecosystem: Environmental > Aquatic > Freshwater > Lake > Epilimnion/Euphotic zone ...
TACTATCAATATTTAATTTTTCCTAGTGTCTTCAATATTTTTTATTTCCTCATGCACATCTTTTATTTCTTCTTTAATTGTTTCTACTAAATCAAGTACAGTTTTAAACATTAAAGTCATTTCAGTGATAACTTTAATAACCCAAAACCACCAAATGAAAGATGATAAAACTAAAAGGATCCAACTTCCGTAAAGAATAAATGGTACAACAGTATGTTCTATACCATAAAGTCCTACAGCAGCTAGCACAAATAATAACGGACTTATACGTCCATACCACATCCATGCATCAGTTTGAGACAAAATTTTTTTTAATTTTTGATGTACTGACATTATTAATTCCTTTCGTTACTGTGCCTAAAAACGCCTGTCAGAAGTACTACTTCTACATTTGTAATTATCAGTAAAACGAAAGGAATTAAGTTATGATAAATTTTCAGTAGGACGCTTAGAAACAATCTGATCAACAAGTCCGTACTCAAGTGCTTCTTGAGCACTCATAAAAGTGTCACGATCCATGTCTCTTTCAAATTCTTGATAAGTCTTGCCTTTGGAATTATGTAAAACATACAGCTCTGTTAGCATCTTTTTCATTTTAGTAATTTCTTGATATTGAATTTCAATATCACTTTGCATGCCTCGAGCTCCACCACTAGGTTGATGGATCATATGACGTGCATAAGGTAACATGTAACGCTTACCAGGAGCGCCTGCTTGTGCAAGGAAAGACCCCATTGAACATGCTTGTCCTATAACATAAGTGGCAACATCTGGTCCAATAAATTGCATAGTATCATAGATGCTCATTCCGGAAGTAATTACACCGCCTGGACTATTGATATAAAAGTTAATGTCCTTGCTAGAATCTTCACTTTCAAGATGCAGCATTTGTGCTACAATTAGATTAGCTGAGTAATCATCTACTGGCCCATTGAGGAAGATAATTCTTTCCTTGAGCAAACGACTGTAAATGTCATATGCACGTTCTCCAGAACTAGACTTTTCAACTACAATGGGTACTAAACTATTTTGCATTATTTTATCCTAACTATATTCTTTGTCAAGTGTTGTGTTTGTTAATCCTGCAATGGTTTGAAATTTATCCCATGCTGCTTTGGCAACAGGATTTTTTTCTAGTTCAATGCTGGGCAATACTGTTTCTAACCATATTTCAGGGCGGCGCATGGGTCTTGCACCGAACTTTCTTGGTTGATGAAGACGTCCAGAATCATATAAATCTAAGGAAATACTTCGAACTCTTTTTTCATCTGATTCAGGAATATTACGCCATTCAGTGTCCATGTATCCAAGCCAAATATTTTCCCATTGATTATCTATATTGGGGTCAAAATCTGTTCTAGAAATAATTACTAAAACATCTTCAATGTCTACTTTACCTTCATAGATATCTCGAACACATCGACTGAAGCTAAGACCTACTTTCATTTCCATGCCTTTAAAATCATTACATCACCGTTGATACGGCCAGTAAGCACAGTACTTGTGGTCTTAATTCCATTAAACCAAACTTGCATGCGCTTACTAGTATTCACATCCTTAAATTCTTTAAGTTGTTGTTCAGGCTTGCGCAACGTCTTTTGTTGACTTGCTATCTTAAAGTTTGTGATACTCGCACCTTTAACACCAAATCCTTGTTCATTTTCGCTTTGATAAACACCAAGCTTTCGAGTTTTGGTATTAAACACTGCTACTGTTGTTGCACCGATAATTTGTGAAGGAGGAATAGATGCAATATTATATCGATCATCTGTGGGTTTGAACTTGATCTTCTTTACTAATTCTTCTGCAGGCTTTGCTTTCTTGGCTCTAGGCTTGCGCATAACCTTAGCTTCACCTGCAATTTGATCACAGGTTGCAATAATAGTTGTAAGGAAATCGAACATTTTTTTAATGTTCTTTTTACCGTATATACTATAACCTTCCCACAATTGTTTGTCACAATTTGCACTTAGCAACTCGGTATATTCATTAAGAATGCGTTGATAATGATTCTTAATAATACGAGCATGTGCAGCTTTGGCATTATTACCACGAAGAATGGCAGCTACTTTGACATTTTTTGGATCAAAACTATCTGGATTTTGAATATATTCGTCAATAATTGTTTCAATTTCGTCAGTCATTGCATACGCAACTTCACGAAGTCTTTCTTGAATTGAAGGAATATAAGGCTTGATTAATACTTTGGCTTCTTCTTTCTTTTCTTCTTCAACAATTGATTTACCACGTTGAATTGATTTAGCCAACTGCTTTCTAATAAAAACTGAGTGCGGTTCAACCTTGCCAGCTGTGCCAGCTAATCCTTCCCAATATTCTGCAAATACTGGATTATAATCAGGCATTCCAATTCTCAGTAATTTACAAAGAATAGATACAGAAACAGTTACGCCGTGTGCTTTGGCTGATCGAATATCTCCAACGCTGTACTTATTTTCTTTCATCCAAGCCCATGCATCTGCTAGTAAATCTGCAGGCTTATAATTCTGATAGTAAAAATCTTTAGCATCTCTTTGAGCAATATGATATTGCTCACCAGTCCAAGTTTCCCAACCTGTAAAGCTAGGTCCTTGAATCTTTGCACCTTTTCGAACACGCGGTGCTACGGGAGTAACTCTTTTCTTACGAGTAATCAATGTTCTTGAAACGGCCATAGAGATATCTCCTTATTAAACTTTATACACTATATAGAGAAAACATAATTCTGTCAAGCGGTTAATACACCCCAACCTAACTTTTTAAGATCTTGTTTAATTTCGTCAGTGACTGTACTTTCTGAAACATATAGTGCATCTTGATCTTGCGTTCCAACGAGGCCGCCCATTCCTGAACAATACCAGTCAATATAATCGCCTTGTTTGCGCATGTCAGCGATAATACCTCCAGCATATCTCCAACTGCAACTCCAAGTGTCATTTTTAAGAATAGGAATAACATCTAATTTTTGAAAATCATTGTTGCATAATGCAGCATATAAATTTTGAGCATAATAGTCTTTTTCTCTAACTTTTTGTAAAATCCAATCATTGCTGCGAAGATCGTATTCTAAATTGTTTTTTTGCCATTCGACATCATTTTCTCGTAGCTCGATATCTGAATGAATTTGATCCCACCAATCAAGATACTTATTGTCTACTTCTTCATTTTTTTCTTTTTGACGCTTAATATAAGATTCTTTTTGAAAAGTGTTGCGTTCAGAACTTTTACTGATCTTCGTCATCTTCAAATAATTCTCCAATTAAGAAATTAGTTTGAAGATCTCTAATATCCTCCCAAGCTTTTTCTATTTGTTCTTCTGTAAGAAGTCCTTGGTCAATTTGTTCTTTTACGTTTTTAATAAGATCAAAGATTTGCTGTTTTTGCTCCTCTTGAGTCATTATTCTTCATCCTCATATTCATATTCGTATTCATTGGGTTCGTCATATGTTTCTGTTTCTTCATCTGCTAAAACCCGAACAAAAGCAAAATGACTGCTTTTACCTGTGGTATCTCCGCCGTCGTCATTTTCGATTTCTTCACCGTTATAATCAACTTGAGAACAAAGAGTCCATCCTTCGATATCTTCGTAGGTAAATGATAATTTTTTAAAATCAAAAGGAGATGTTAGCTCAAAACTTCCTTCAAAGAAATTACCTTTTTCAAACTGTTGACCATAAAAAACCACAGTGCCTTCTGGTTCATCGGAAATATAAATTTCGTCACCTGAAATCATATCACATTCAAGTTCCTCTAAGTTTGCAATATCTAAATTACTGCTCCAACAAATTGTACCAGTTTCGTCTTCTACTTCAACAGTGCATGAGTCAGCCATTTCTACGCCACTTTCATGCACAATATTATCACACTCATACCATGCATTAGGTTCAAATGGTAAAAGATCTTTAGGAATTTCACATTCGTTAACATTACCGTTGGCAAAGTCTGTAACATCAATATGATTATTCTTAAAATAATCAAAGATTTTAGGATTAATTTTTCCTATAACAACTTCACCTCCGTATCCATACATTCGAATCTTATAAGTACGTGGTGTAAACTTTAGAACATCGATTAGTTCTTCTTTTTCTTGTTCAGTTGCCATTAGATTACCCTTTCCAGTGTATTTGATGTAAGCTTTGTAAATTGTTCAAATTCTACTAATTTCCAACCAGTTTGAGCAGCAACTCCGCCGCGGTCTTCTAGAATAAACAAATGATCTGGAAATCGAATTTTTAATACATTGACAATGTCATCAAAAGTGGATCCTTGTCCGAGAAAATAATCAGTATCCTGATCGTACCAATATTCTATATTTTGATACTTTTCAACTTTGACTTGATGAATTATTTCGTTAAGATAATCTTTAATTTTTTGGGTTTGTTCTTTCTGCATTGATATTGCACGGCTGGCCAATGCTGAAAAAATAAATCCAATACATACAATAAAGAGTAGAAGAAAAATAAAAAATACAATATTCATACTAAATCCTTTTGTTAGGTCCACAGAGCATTTCTAATTCGAATAAGTCTTATCATCATTTCTTCATCTTCGGCTTCTTGTGCAGCTTCAATAGTATGTGTAGCATCAAGAAGTTTTCGAACGTGTTCTTTATCTTCATTTGGATCATCTTCAAGAAAACGTAGACCATTTCCTCGACGACTATCACAATATTCACTCCACCCACTAGCATCATGCGGATCTTGGCGATTAGGATAAACTTCAGTCCACCAAAGATAGAGTTCCTTAACTTCCTGTGCATCGAGTGCTTGGCGGGTGGGTTTTCCAAAATTAGGATCATTAGGATCAACCCAGTCGTCGCTGTAAGTTAGGCTAGCAGCCCAATCAAGATATGCAAGTCCAGCTTCACGACTGCGCCATCCACGAATGCCGCGGAGACGCCACCAAGGAACAAGATACTTTTTACGTTCTTCTTCACTGAATACTACCGTCATCCACGCCGTTTCAATTTCAACAAAGTCAACAAGTTCATTAAAAAGGCAAGGGAGAAAACGATTACCAACGTCACGCCAATTACCAGGCTTGATATCACGAGGATGAGCAGTAAGGGCATGACTTCGAGTAATCCAACGATTGTTAATATAATACCTAACAGCCCTGATTTTACTTGGAATATAATCGATGAATTTTTGTACATAGTCCAGCCCTTCTTCTGCAATCCAGTAACGAACGGGATGAGCAGCCTTAGCAGATTCTTCCCAAAGACGCCAGCCGCGACCATCTGCTGAACTAGGTTTACTAGTACCGCGAATCCAATCTGCAAACTTTGTACAACTCCAATAGTTTCTCATAATACCTTCTTAAAATTTGCTACGTCTGTTACTATTTTTGTATTTAACTATGTAGTTTAATTTAATATTCAACTATCTGGTAGTTTTATAAGTTGTAATTTCAGGACCATCGCTGGTAAATTCTAATCCAGAACTTTTACCGAGATATTTCCTACCATCCCAGTTTAGATAGAGCTTAATTGATTTATTAAGTACTACTGTGAGTTTTTGTCGTTCTTTAAATTCTAAAACTACTGCTTCAACAGACTTCATTGTGTCTAAGCAAAGTACTTTGCATTTTTCGCTAATTCGATGTTGTTCTCTTGACATTAAACTCTCGTTGATCAAAACTGTATTTTGTAATTATAATAAAACTACAATATAATGTCAATAATTTTTATGTCCAACGGAGATAATATTCGGACAGCTTTTTTAATGTAAAATTGGCAACAATTTTATATCTTGTGTAATATGAATTTAATAAAGAATGTCTACTCCATGTTGGAGCTTCTAATGAATTTTTCATAACCCATGTGCCTGCCGGTGTTTGTTGCCATTTGTAAATTGGTTCAGCAGCATATAAATCTGGATCTTCGACATCACCTACTTCAAAGGTATGAACAATGATTTCTTTTGTTTCTACAATATGATTGTTTACAACCATGTATCGCGCAACTTCTTCAATTTTAATCTGTCCATACAATGTTTTTTTAAAAACAGAAAACCATGTATTGTGATCTTTAGTTGAAACCACAGGAATTTTATTCAGTTTTTTTAAGTTGTTTGATGTAGTCTTCATTATAATAATAGCGGTATTTCAAACCGCTATTATTATTTAACTGGTTTTAGATTTATTTTTATAGTATCTTTTTCTGGATGAACGTTTTGTTGTTGTATTATTCTGTGTAGAGTTATCAGTAAATTCTTCGACACCAGTAGGAAATGGCATACCTATTTTCTTAAGGAATCTATTTGCACTGGCCAATCCTTCTCGTCGAAATGCAGAAATTGGGCCATTGGCATCTGGACTTATAGTTCCAAAATCTCTAACTTCGTAAACATTATCAATGCCAGTTCTAACTTCAATTACATATAATTCATGATCTGGATCATAACTTTCATTGAGATGATCCAGATCAATAATTTCCACAACCCGTCCTTGAACTAACTTTCGTTCGCCCATGTGTATCCAAACAATATCTTTAAGGTTGTATTCTTTTTTCATTTATATAAAATCAACTATTCTAGTTGACTTTTTCCTTCTAGTAGATCTTTAACGAACTTCAGTGCTTTTCTGTTTGTATCAAACACATATTCACTGTCTTCGTCATCGGTGCGTAGTGCTACTACAACACCGTTTTTGACTTTTCTTATTTCTATCGATTCAAAATCCATTAAAATTATTCATTACTGTGGAACAGAAAGATTATAATTATAATGGAATATGCCAATATGTGCAATTTCTCTACTAAGTTCGTGATCACACCAAACTTGGAATCCAGAGTCTCTTGCCTTGCGGCAGAAGTAAATATCTTCTCCAATTTCTAAATTTAGTTGTGGTACGAAATCTTGTAGATAGTGTGGTTGTGGAATCTTTTCATAAACAGAACGATGCACCATAACACACCCATGTGGAAGAACATCCACATCTTGCATTGCAGGACTATTGTCATCAGTAACTAGTTCAGTGAACGAACCTGGCTGACCCATCATTCCAGTGAACCCTGGATTTGGGAAACGTCTACGACGGTAGTTCGCTCCTACCAATGGTACCCCTCTCTTAAGTAGTCTAATTGGAGTATCGATTGGAAACTTCATATCACTATCAATCCACCAAGCATATTCGAAATCACTCTTTAGAAAGATATCAGTTAGGTTACGACGAGCAATCGTAATAACACTACCGATATTAAATGCACAGTTGATTTTGACCCCATTAGCAACTAAATTAGCCGAAGCCATTGCTAGATGCTGAGCAAATTCTGCGTTAACCATTTCCATAGCCGGTACTAGAATCATCACACTTGGAACCTTTCCTTGCGGTTGTGCAGGGGCAGGGTTATTCATTTGAGGAATCGGCGGCTTAGCTTTTTGCTGAGTGGGAAGTTGCAGTTTACCTTTATTTTTCATCTTTATCCTTTAGATTTTTTATAAGTTTGTCTTGGCTATCAGACAATAATTTAACGCCTGTACTATCTAATTTATCGTTTAAAATAAGGTCGACAGCAAAATTTGAGTCTATGACTTCCTTACTTTTGTTTTCTGTATTGTTCATTATATTATTAATTTGAAGATTTGTCAACCACTTTATTATCAGGAATAGTAAATCCTACATCCTCGATGGTTAGTGGAAAGTTAGCTTCTAATGGTTTAATATGAAATCTCCAACCCGCAATTTCTTCGTTAACGATAGGAATAAAATCTTCAACAGTCATATCAGAAATCCATTCTGACTCTCCAGTAATATTACTTTCGATGTCCCAATTGAATTTTTCTTTGAGCACACTTTCTAATCGATCAATTTGCCGAGGAGGACCACTCCATATATAATTAAAACAAGCTTTGTGACTCTTAGCACTGTACCCATTTTGATATGATCCTAATCTAGTTCTTGGATTACTCGTGATGCCAACTTTGACATCACGAGCTCCCATTGGATCTTTAAAAACATAAAGCCACTTAGCCATTATACTGACCATACGTAAGATGCAGAAGGTAGAACTTTGAGTCGTCCACACTTCTGATTATACAAATTGATCAATCCGTCAGTGACAATCTCTTGATGACTTTTAAGTAATCGACCGCGCCCTAGATTATTCATAATTGCATTTTCGTAACTTTGCTTAATCTCTAATTGTGCAGTTTCTGAATCACCATATTCATCAACTAGAATCTTTTCTAATTCAGTATCAAATTGTTCATCAATTGGATAATTTCCAATATTAAATGCTTGATATAGATAGCTCATTGGTCGGAACATTTCTAACACCAACGGTGCAGCTGGCCAAACTTTACGATGGAATTCTAATGCATGATTCCAAAATACTCCGTTACTAGGCAGTCCGTTGCCTAATGTAAGATCGAAACATTCTTCTCCTGCACGAATCTGTGTCCATGCACCAGCAGCTTGACTTCTACGCTTAGGAATACACTTAGTATTTTGAATAATTCTATTCATATCCATAGCCTTCTTATCTTTGGTTTCAAGAAGGATCATAAATTCATCATAGTGATGAAGTGTTCGTTTATTCTTACTGTTAATTCGAATCATGTTTTTTCCAGCTAACCAACAACCGTAGTCGATTCGACCTTGCTCGTCGTTGGTAAATCCAGCATTAATAATCACATCATCAGGAATTTCATCAATATCGATATACCAAACAGGAAAATTTTGGTAATTCATAATTCGACAAACCTGTAGTGTATGATGTCCATCCCATACACAATAGTAGACCTTATTATCTAATGTAAATTTAATAGAACACGGAACTAACACAGAAGTATGATCAAAATCTTTAAAGATTTTAGAAATATGATTAGGAGCAATATCTCTTTGAAAAATAGAGTAAAGATAAAGTTCGTCCCACTTTGCATAACCAAACTTTGGACTAAAGTTGATATTACTAGCAGGATCATAAAGAGGTCTTAATGTAGAATTATAATTTGGTCCTAGCATAGCCATTAGTGCTTGATGAATGTCTTCTAATGGCACAATACCGTTTTGATAATTTTGAGACATTGTTCGTAGATCAATTGCATCTACTTCCATGCCAAATTTAATTTTAAATTTTGAAAGAAATGATTTAATCGCAGTTTTTTGTACCCATCGACTCTTTTTAGTTACAGATGATGAGGCAATTAATAGAGATGTAGTATTTTGAGTCATATGTTTCGTCTACCTTTTTGACATTTTGTGCAAGGCTTACTTCTATTTCAGCGCACGTTAATATAGTATATTCATTTCTAATTTAAGTCAAGTACTTGTAAATCTTTTTGAACAACTTTTTTAATGTAACATTATTTTTTTCTTTAGAAAAAGTATTAATGTATACCCAAAGATTTGGGCTATCTTTGACTGTAATATTTTTTGGATTAGTTAATAGTTTGAAATGATTAGGTAAATCTTTAAGTTCAACAGCAATACCGTATGCAAATGCATCTATTTCATCAGGGTCTTTAAGATAAGTTGCAGTAAAGTCTAATGCATCACTATCTACGATTTTATATTCAAGTTGAAGATGATTTCTAGCACGAGATTGTCTCATATGAATAAGTTCGTGTGCCAGTGTATCTGCTAGATGTGTTACGAATACATCAAATTCTTCTCGATCAAAGATCACACAAAGATCTTGAGGATTTGTAACTAAAATTAAATCTATAGGAATATTGCAACTATCATCTCTTTCAGAATCATAATGTGCATTAATATCAACTTCTCCGGGGTCTACTTGAGAAGCAATTGCATGTAATACATTAACTCTAAATCGATGTGAAATAAAATTTCCAACTAGTTCAATAAATGTGTTAACTGGAAATATTCGATCAATGACTAATGTATCAAGATCTTTGCATATATTACGAATTTGAGATCTAGTAGGTATTTTTACTTTTTGATCAAATTTTGGAGAGCAGTTAAATTGCTGAAGCATCAATATTCTCATTATATAGCATATTTAATTGCTGAACATCGACTCCTGATTTATTTAAAAATTCTATGCCAGCATCATTTCTATATTTTTCTTTATAAAATACTCTAGAAATTTTACTTTGATGGATTAATTTAGCACATTCGATACATGGACTAAGAGTGATATATAAATCTGCTCCTTGACCACTTTCTGTGCTGCATGCTAATTTAGCGATAG
>Ga0214164_1002234_pt1 | contig 10148 bp, 5 predicted proteins | sample TroBogepilimnion_13_FD_153003 | JGI IMG/M metagenome (GOLD analysis project Ga0214164, IMG submission 153003) | Freshwater microbial communities from Trout Bog Lake, WI - Practice 03JUN2009 epilimnion v4 | ecosystem: Environmental > Aquatic > Freshwater > Lake > Epilimnion/Euphotic zone ...
CATCACTAAGCACCTACCAGCGGCATTAATAAAGCCGGTTTTTTGTAAACCAATATCCATATTGCCAGAGCGCACTAAGCGATTAGTATTTAAAAATTTTTGCGGCCGATTATTAATCACGATGGTTTGTTCTGGCAACGTAGAAAAATCACGAATTAATTTATATTGATAAGCAGCACTTAACATCCGGATTAAATCCTCTGCACTAGCCACATTTTCACTCATTAAACCCGTGGGATCAGCGTATTTAGAATTTGCCATTCCCAACTCTTTAGCCTTGCGATTCATCGCCGCCACAAAAGCATTCATGCCGCCAGGATAGTTGCGCCCAAGGGTATAAGCCGCCCGATTTTCTGAAGACATTAAGGCTAAACGTAAAAAATCTTCACGACTAAATGCCGAACCTAAAGCGATACGGGAATGCTTGTAACTTTGCACGTCCTCTGCATTAATCACCAAAATTTCATCGAGTGGTAATTTTGAATCGAGCACCACCATTGCCGTCATCAACTTAGTAATCGAAGCAATGGGCAAACTCACATTTGGAGTTTTCTCGAAAAGCACTTCTTTTGTATCTTGATTCACAACTAAAGCCACACTTGACTTTAAACTTAATTCGTCATGCTGCCCACGCAAACCTAAAGCCGTCGCAAAGGAGGGTCGCGCAACTTCAGCGACTGCGCCTGAGGGAGGCTGACGGGTTACTGTGATGCGCACCCGCTTCGGTTTTTTGGCCACGATAATTTTAGTGCTGGCTTTGGGTGTTGCTGTCTTGCTTGCTGCTGCGATAGGGGCAGCGGCCTGTGTAGGGGATTTTTTCTTACTAGTTGTACTGTTATTTTGTGCAAAAGCAGGGTTACCGACAAAAATACTCAAAACGATAAAGGAGAAAACGCCTGTGGCGCTTAGACGCCACCTGTGAAATACGGCTAAACGCTGCACACTAAAAATAAATTGAAAACCCATTAAGACAACTTTCTTTCTACCTGAATCAGAGCATGATAAATACTTTTTAAACTCAGTAATCTATTTATACAAACCAACCCAAAAAATAACACTAGGGCAGAATGACTTTTACTTTTTGATTCACCATCAGCACGCCTGCCATGGTCAAAAGAATGCCAATTAGCATGAGTATCGTTAACGGCTCATCAAACCCAATCCAAGCCATTACTGCAGTCGTTGGCGGGGTTAAATACAACAAACTGGTTACCCGAGTAGCCGTACCCTTACGAATTAATAAAAATAATAAGCTAACCGAACCAATCGATAAGGGCACAATTGCCCAGACTAGGGCAATCACCACAGGCCAATTCCACACCATCTTGCCAGTTTCAAATAAAGCGACCGTAATCGCTGTCAGCACCGCCGCGACGGCAAACTGAATGAGCGACCCAGCCCGTAAATCAAAGCTGGCACAAAACTTTTTCTGGTACATGGTGCCAAGCGTAATCGACAGTAAAGCGCTAAAAATCAGCAGGTAACTCGCTACTGGTAAGTGCACAAAAAGGGTCTTTTCAAATACAACAAAAGCTACGCCGGTAAACCCTAAAGCCAAACCAAGCCATTGCCACGGGGTTACATGCTCAGACACCCATGCAGACCACCAAGCCGTTAAGATCGGTTGCAAACCTACTATGAGGGCGGCCAAGCCAGCACTCATGCCTAAGCGTACCGCACACCAAACTCCCAGCAGATAACCAAACTGCAATAAGGCCCCTGCCACGCCAATATGCCCAGCTAAAGGCCATTTGGGCCAAACAGGACGCCAAATGAAGCTGAGGATACTCATCGCTAATAAGACGCCCATGAAGCGCCAAAGCAAAAAGGTTGCGGGCTCGACATAAGGCATGCTAAGGCGAGCAATAATGAAGCCGGTACTCCAAAGGAGGACAAAAATGGGCCCCATGGCGACCTCTAGTGAAAAGCGCATTGTGTTAATTAGCTGCTACTACAAGCAAAATGATCATGGTGCTTATTTTAGGCGCAAACCCTAAATTGGCCTTATTTGTTAAAGATGTTTACCTTATCTGCGTATTTACTTGATATCATTCAATTTTTTTAAATTAGCAGCAAATCAATCAATAATTGTTGCATCGCATCAATTATTGATTTATAATTACTGAAATTAGATGCATAACCCTTAGGCTAATAAGACAATAAAAGATCGTCAACAGCCTTTTTATTAATTAAAAAAACGGAGAGCAACCATGAACCTGACCCCAGAACAATTAGCAGCAGCCCAAAAAGCAAATCTAGAAACTTTAAGTGGCCTCACCGGTCAAGCCCTAAAAAGCATTGAGAAGTTAGTTGAGCTGAATATGCAAATTGCAAAATCGAGTCTTACTGATAGCTTAGGTAATGCAAAAAAAGCCTTAGAAATTAAAGATATTCAGCAACTGCTCGCCCACCAAGCAGATACAGTAAAGCCAATGGCTGAAAAAATTATGGCTTATAGCCGTCACCTCTATGACTTAGCTCATGAGACCCAAAGCTCCTTTAGCCAATCTGCTGAAGCAGAAATTCAAGCAAGCCAAAAGAAAATTCAGTCAATGGTAGATGATTGGGCTAAAAGCGCTCCTGCAGGATCTGAGGCAGCGGTAAACGCAATGAAGCAAGCCATTGCCTCAGCGAGTACCGTATTTGAAAATAGCCAAAAAGCGGTTAAGCATGCAATTGATATTGCGCAAACCAATTTAAACACCGCGGCCGACAATGTCATGCAAGCAGCAGATAAAGCAGTAAAGTCAGCTAAGGGTGGCAAAAGCAAGTAAGCCACTTTAGCCTGCTATTTACTAGCAAAAAAAGCCCAGAATTTACTGGGCTTTTTTTATTTCTTCCGCTGTGCGGGTAAATCGGTGCACGACCCATGCTGTACTTCAGCGGCCAAACCAATTGTTTCACCCAAAGTGGGATGAGGATGAATCGTTTTGCCAATATCAATCGCGTCGGCACCCAATTCAATCGCTAAGCACACTTCGCCAATTAAATCACCAGCGTGTGTACCTACAATGCCGCCGCCAATAATACGATGGGAGGTGGCATCAAAGAGTAATTTAGTAAAACCCTCATCGCGTCCGTTGGCAATCGCCCGACCACTTGCAGCCCAAGGGAAGATGCCTTTTTCGTAAGCGATCCCTTGCGCCTTGCACTGCTCTTCGGTTAAACCAGCCCAAGCAACTTCAGGGTCGGTATAGGCAACTGAAGGAATTTGTTTAGCATCAAAATACGATTTTTGGCCTGCAGCTGCTTCCGCTGCTACATGCCCTTCATGAACAGCCTTATGGGCCAGCATCGGTTGCCCCACTAAATCACCAATCGCAAAAATGTTTGGTACATTAGTGCGCATTTGTTTATCCACTGCAATAAAGCCGCGCTCATCAACCTGTACACCAGCTAAAGCAGCGTCAATTTTTTTGCCGTTTGGTGTTCGTCCCACTGCTACTAATACTAAATCATAACTTTGCGCGGTGGCGGGAGCATGCTCACCTTCAAATGTAACTTCAATACCAGTCGGCTTTGCCTCTGCCTTGGCGGCACGGGTCTTTAAGAAAATATGCTCGAAACGCCCTGCATTCTGTTTTTCCCACACCTTTTCTAAATCCCGATCAGCTCCAGCCATCAGGCCATCTAACATTTCCACAATATCGATTTTTGAACCGAGGGCGCTATAAACGGTCGCCATCTCTAGGCCGATGATGCCGCCGCCAATCACCAGCATGCGCTTGGGAATACTGGTTAATTGCAATGCGCCGGTACTATCTACAATCCGTGGGTCGGTTGGTAAAAATGGTAAGTGCACAGGCTGACTACCCACTGCAATAATCGCTTTTTGAAAACGAATTACTTCTTGTTCACCGCTTAAATCTTTACCATCGCCACGGGTTAAATGAACGAGCACATGATTCGCATCAAGAAAGTGCCCCACTCCACGCACAATAGTCACCTTACGGGCCTTAGCCATTCCAGCCAAACCAGTCGTTAACTTACCAATGACGGATTCTTTATAAGTGCGTAATTCAGCAAGGTCAATTTCCGGAGTGCTATAGCGAACGCCATGACGAGAAATAGATTTCACTTCATCCATCACTGCAGCGGTATGGAGTAAGGCTTTTGACGGAATACAGCCCACATTCAAACAAACACCGCCTATAGCCGCATAACGCTCTAGCAAAATTGTTTTCATACCTAAATCAGCGCTACGAAAGGCGGCGCTATATCCTCCAGGCCCAGCACCCAAAACTAAAACTTCGCACTCATGCTGTACTGGGCCAGCATATTGCCCGGCTGGTCTAGGCGCTAAAGCTGCAGAGGCTGAAGTAGCAGCTGTAGTTAATGGCGCTGCCTGCATAGGCGACTGCGTAGGTGTCTCAGCTGGCACTGCTGTAGAGGCCGCTGTCGTGACCTCGATCTCGCCAATCACTGTACCCTTACCGACTTTATCGCCTAACTGAATTGCTAGGCTCACTATTGTTCCAGCGAGTTCTGCTGGAACTTCCATCGTAGCTTTATCCGACTCTAAAACAAATAAGGGCTGTTCTTTTTCAACTACATCGCCTACCTTTACCAATACTTCAATTACCGGCACATCAGCATAATCGCCAATATCGGGAACTATTAGGGCTTGCTTACTCATCGATAATCCTTACAGTACAGCGCGCCGAAAATCAGCGAGCAATTGGGCAATATACGCATTAAAGCGAGTTGCCAAGGCACCGTCGATAACGCGATGATCAGCACTTAATGACAAAGGACAGATTAAACGGGGAATAAATTGCTTACCATCCCAAACAGGTTTCATGGCTGCCTTGCTCACGCCCAAAATAGCGACTTCGGGCGCATTCACAATCGGTGAGAAAGCGGTACCGCCAATACCACCGACAGAAGAAATAGTAAAACTTGCGCCCTGCATTTGATCAGGCTTTAACTTACCCTCGCGAGCCAGCGCTGCTAATTCAGCGGTTTCTTGAGCGATTTCGAAAATGCCTTTTAGATTGGCATTTTTTATGACTGGTACAACCAGGCCATTGGGGGTATCAGCAGCGAAGGCAATATTAAAATACTTTTTCAAGACCAGATCATCGCCATCAAGCGAACTATTAAATTCAGGATACTTTTTCAGCGCCGCCACTGCGGCCTTAATTAAAAAAGCTAGCATGGTAATTTTTTTACCCTGCTTTTCATTTTCTTTATTAGTCGAAATACGGAAAGCTTCTAAATCGGTAATATCGGCATCCTCATGATAAGTAACTGCAGGAATCATGACCCAATTACGCGCTAAGTTCGCAGCAGAGATTTTTTTAATCCGCGAGAGGGGTTGGCGTTCGACCTCACCAAATTTAGTGAAATCCACTTTAGGCCAAGGTAACAGATTGAAATGACCTAAGCCCGTAGCTTGCCCGCCAGAATTAGCGCCGGCAGTTGTACTCATGGCGGCTTTAATAAAAGCCTGAACATCTTCTTGGGTAATTCTGCCCTTAGGACCAGATCCTTTTACCACAGCAACCTGTACTCCTAATTCCCGCGCAAACTTGCGTACTGAAGGACTGGCGTGACTATTCCCCAATAACTCGCTATTTGCAGTTAGATTAGTGGTTGCTGCTGGGGTGGCGGCATGCGTTTGCGTAACTGCCGCTACGGAAGTGGCTGCAGGTGGCTGTACTACTGGCGTTGCAGGAACTAGGGTCGCATGACTTGGTGCTGCCGCCGCCCGACTTGATGCTGCTGCGACTGGGGGGGTTGCTGTAGCTTCTGCAGCTTCGAGCAGTAAAACCAAGCCACCTGCAGAAATAGGATCGCCAACCTTGACCTTTACTTCCTTCACTATGCCAGCATGCGAAGAAGGTACATCCATAGTGGCTTTATCCGACTCTAATGTAATTAAAGATTGTTCTTTCTCAATCACATCACCTGGCTGAATTAACACCTCAATGACAGGGATATTTTGATAGTCACCGATGTCGGGAACTTTAACTTCAATTAATTGGCTCATAAGAAACTTAACTGTAGATTAGGCTGGACATCAAACTGTTAATGGATTGGGCTTGTTGGTATCAATGCCATATTTCTGAATGGCCTCGGTCACTTTCTGCCGTGCCAATTGACCAGAATCTGCTAGCGCTTTCAGGGCAGTGATAACCACCCAATGGCGATCGACTTCAAAAAATTGTCGTAAATTTTCACGTGTATCCGACCGGCCAAAGCCATCGGTTCCCAACACTTCATAACGCCGTCCCAGATTTTGAATCGCTGGGCGAATTTGTTCCGCAAACATCCGAATGTAATCAGTTGCTGCAATTACAGGACCCGCGGTATTTTTTAAGCAGATCTCTACATGCGACAAGCTGGGCTCTGCAGCCGGATTCAAAAGGTTATAGCGATTAACAGCATTCCAATTGCGCGCTAACTCAGTGAAGCTTGGACAGCCCCATAAATCAGAAGCGACACCCCATTCATTTTGCAAGAGCTCTGCTGCTGCCATCACTTCACGGAAAATAGTGCCACAACCTAATAGTTGGACACGCAATTTCGCATTAGCTTCACCAATACTTTGTAACTTATACATCCCTTTTATGATGTCTTGCTCAGCGCCCTTAGGCATTCCTGGGTGAGCATAATTTTCATTCATAAGGGTGATGTAGTAGTACACATCTTCTTGCTCAGTGAGCATGCGGCGCATACCATCCTGAATCACTACCGCCAATTCAAAAGCAAAAGTGGGATCGTAACTAATGCAGTTAGGCACTGCTGCACTCCATACATGGCTATGGCCATCTTCATGTTGCAGGCCCTCACCATTTAAGGTAGTTCGGCCAGCAGTACCGCCAAGCAAAAATCCGCGGCTGCGCATGTCGCCTGCGGCCCAGGCTAAATCGCCAATCCGCTGAAAGCCAAACATCGAGTAAAAAATATAAAAAGGTAACATCGGTACACCATGTGTCGAATACGATGTCGCAGCCGCTATCCAATCGCACATGCCGCCTGCTTCATTAATACCCTCTTGCAAAATTTGGCCGTGCTTATCTTCTTTATAAAACATCAACTGATCATGATCTTCAGGGGTATATTGCTGACCCAATTGATTCCAGATACCCAACTGACGAAACATTCCCTCCATCCCAAAGGTACGCGATTCGTCGGGCACAATTGGCACGACGCGCTTACCTAAAATTTTGTCGCGAATCACAATATTGAGCAGCCGCACAAAGGCCATCGTCGTCGATATTTCTCGCCCTTCACTGGTCGCCTCTAAAAGCGGCGCAAAAGTTTCTAAGGCTGGTACTGGCAAACTTTCAGCTTTGGAACGACGTTGTGGCAAATAACCGCCGAGCTCGTTACGACGAGCTCGCATATACTCTAACTCAGGGCTACCCTCAGCAAACTTCACTAGTGGAATTTCATCGAGTTGCTCATCGCTCACCGGAATATCAAAGCGGTCACGGAATCGCCGGACGTCTTCGGGATTCATTTTTTTAGCCTGGTGGGCAATATTCATGCCTTCGCCTGAGCCACCCATGCCGTAACCCTTAATGGTGTGAGCCAAAATTACCGTCGGTTGATTTTCATGATGAACTGCTTCATGAAAAGCCGCATAAGCTTTATGGGGATCATGACCGCCGCGATTTAAATTCCAAATGTCGTCATCACTCCAATCGGCCACTAGCGCTTTTAATTCAGGTGTATTGAATACAATTTCACGCACATAAGCGCCGTGCTTAGACTTCATCGTTTGATAGTGGCCGTCAACAATTTCACCCAAACGCTGCATCAAAATACCTTTTTTATCGCGCGCAAATAGAGCATCCCAATGGCCGCCCCAAACCACCTTAATGACATTCCAGCCCGCACCACGAAATTCGCCTTCAAGTTCTTGAATAATCTTGCCGTTCCCACGCACAGGTCCATCAAGTCGTTGCAAATTACAGTTCACGACAAAAATGAGGTTATCTAGTTTTTCCCGACCCGCCATCCCAATCGCGCCAAGCGACTCAGGCTCATCGGTTTCACCATCGCCTAAAAAAGCCCATACTTTGCGGCCTTTGGTAACGGCAAATCCGCGATCTTCTAAATACTTCATAAAGCGCGCTTGATAGATCGCCATAATGGGGCCGAGACCCATCGAGACCGTGGGAAATTGCCAGAAATCAGGCATCAGCCAAGGGTGGGGGTAACTCGAAATACCTTTACCACCAACCTCTTGGCGGAAATGATCTAACTGGCTAGCCTCCAGCCTACCTAGCATAAAAGCACGCGCGTAGATGCCAGGCGCAGAATGTCCTTGAACAAAAATGAGATCGCCGCCATGCTGCTCAGATGGGGCATGCCAAAAGTGATTAAAACCAACATCGTATAAAGTCGCGGCTGATTGAAACGAAGAAATATGTCCGCCTACATTGGTATCTTTGTTCGCCCGCAAGACCATCGCCATTGCATTCCAGCGGGTAAAGGAACGAATCCGATGCTCAATATTTTGATCGCCTGGTAAGCGTACTTGTAATTCAACTGGAATCGTATTGATATAGGGCGTTTCAGCATGGAAGGCTTGATTAACACCACTTACCCGGGCGTGGGAAATTTGTTGATCAATTAAAAACGCTGCTCGTTCAGTACCCTCAGTCCGAATTACACCGTCAAGTGCTTGTAACCACTCTTGCGTTTCGCCAGGATCTTCATCCTTCGTATTGGCAATAAGTTGCCCCAATATTTGCTCTGGAACTGCTGCCATCTGATATCTCCGTAGTGATTTGTAATGCTATTGAACTTCACTTTATGTCAGAATTTTAAGAATAGAAATTTATATTGACAAGAAATATTCCACATAATGATAGTATTTATCATAATATGGAATTATATTGCACTGCAAATCAACTTTGGAATAAGGCAGAATAAGGGTAATTACCAAAAAGCCCTATGCGCTCCCCCTTTCGCTTTTTACTAACCAAACTCTTTTCACGTCACTTTTTAACGAAGTTACGCGCTTCTCGCATTGTCTTTACGCCCTTAGTAGCAATTATTATTTTTACCTTAACCATGGGAATTATTCTTGGTACGCTGCAAATGCAAGAGCGTTCGCAACAAGAAAATGCCCTCTTTAGAGAGCTCTCTTTTGTAAAGCAGCGCATTCAATTACGCTTTTTGACAAACTCAGAAGCTTTAGTAGCGATCAGTCAAGATTTAGCAAAGACGAATAATGACCACAATGCGCAAGTCAAAGTATTAAAGCAGGCAGAAGCATTTGTCGCTAATAACCATGAAATTAGCCAATTAATTTGGCTTAATGAAAATAATTTACGGCAATGGATGATCCCTTTGCCGTCGCAAGCCACCGATTGGTTTGATCAAACCCCTAATGCCGAAACCATAGAGCGGCAATTAAAACGTGCGATTATTTTAAGTAGAGAAACAAATAGGCCAGCGTATAGCGAAATTATTCGTTTGGAATCGAACACGGACCAACCCATTCCACTCGAACGGCAAACGGTATTTTGGCAAACCGTGCCCACTACCATCGACGGTGAAGGCGCTGGCATGCTAGCGGTTTTGTACAGCGCCCAAGGAATTTTAGAGCACATTATTCCGACCGAACTTAAAAGTCAATATCGCTTTTCCTTGTTAAATTATTCAGGCAGTGTGCTGGCTATTTCATCGGATCGCAATACGCCCACTCGGGCGCTTAGCAATGAAACTAGTCTTGAGTTGGGTGCTTTTAGCCCTACCTTAATTTTAAAAGTAGATACCTACCCGCCGCCAACCAATCTCACTTTTAGAATGCTCCTTGGGGTTGTGATTGGTTTAAGTGCGTTCGTTATTTGGAGTTTATGGTCAGTCTTAAAACAAATCCAGGCGCGCAATAAAATTGAAGCTAACTTGCTTTCTGAAACGAGTTTTCGAAGCGCGATGGAAGATTCCACTCCGGTGGGAATTCGCGCACACGATATGGATAAGCGCATCACCTATGTGAATCGGGCTTTTTGTGAAATGGTTGGCTATCGAAGTGATGAATTAATTGGCCTGGTACCGCCCTTTCCTTTCTGGCCCGCCGATAAGCATGATCAGCTTGGCACCAATATGGAACGGGTCTTACAGGAACAAAATCATCAATTAATGAAATCAGGAATTGAAGGCGAACTACAGCGCCGTAATGGCTC
>Ga0214164_1002235_pt1 | contig 10139 bp, 7 predicted proteins | sample TroBogepilimnion_13_FD_153003 | JGI IMG/M metagenome (GOLD analysis project Ga0214164, IMG submission 153003) | Freshwater microbial communities from Trout Bog Lake, WI - Practice 03JUN2009 epilimnion v4 | ecosystem: Environmental > Aquatic > Freshwater > Lake > Epilimnion/Euphotic zone ...
TAATGCTGTAATGGATATATTTTGAGAAACATTAACGCCACTTGATAAAGCAAGAATATTTGCATTTGCAGTTGATAATCCAGTGGATAATGCTGTAATTGATGCAGTTTGAGAAGTATCGACTACATTTGTGTTTGATAATCCGGTGGATAATGCTGTAATGGATGCAGTTTGAGAAGTATCGACTACATTTGTGTTTGATAATCCGGTAGTTAATGTTGTAATGGATGCACTTTGGGAAGCATTGACTACATTTGAGTTTGATAATCCAACTGATAATAAGGTTTCAACTACAGTTGCTCTTACTGTTTCAGAAACTAAACCATTCGATAAAGCAACAGCTGTTGAGTTTGTAGTTGATAATCCGGTAGATAATGCTGTAATTGATGCAGTTTGAGAAGTATCGACTACATTTGTAGTTGATAATCCGGTAGATAATGCTGTAATAGATACTGTTTGAGAAGCATTGACTACATTCGATGATAATAACCCAATAGATAACGCATTTTCCGAATTGGTTGCTCTGTTTGTTTCCACACCAAGAGCAGTTGTTAATAGTCCTTCGACAGCTGTCGCTCTGGTTGTTTCTGCAGCAAGATTAGTAGTTAATACTCCTTCGGCAGTTGTTGCTCTAGTTGTTTCCGCAGCAAGATTAGTAGTTAATACTCCTTCGGCAGCTGTCGCTCGGGCTATTTCTACATTAAGATTACTTGTTAATGGATTAATTGCCATAGTAGTAATAGCTGAATCAACATACAATTTATTCGTTGCGTCAAGATTAGAAACAGGAGTTCTTTCGATAATAACTGTAGTGGATGCTGCAAAATCCGCAATCGCTGAACTAATTAATCCAGTAGATATATCAGCATACGATTGTATAGTAGCAGCATTAGCTAAATATAATGCATTTCCTATAGACGTTGACATAATAATATATATTATTAAAAATATACCAAATAAAATAATTTTGTCTTGTATTATAATAATAAAATTAACAAATAATTTAAACTTTATGATTCTCAATAACAAACGCATTATTTGTTAAATTTAAGAAACATTCCATATTTATAGTTTTTATAATTAGAATAGTGTAGTTCAATATTCAATATTTTTGGGATAAAAATATTCTTACAGTTTATTATTGAGTTAATGAAAATTCCAAAAACAATCATTCAAATATCAAAATTCAAGCTACCAGATTATATTATACGATCGTTAAAATTGAAATGTATAGGTTGGGAATATTTACATTTTACAGATGAAGATATTATCACATATTTAAAAGAAAACCCGATTGCTGAATTTTCAAATGCTTTAGATGTATTCAATACATTTGAAAAAGGGGCACATAAGAGTGATTTTTTTAGATATTATTTTTTATACTTAAATGGAGGAGTATACATAGACAGTGATGCGATGCTGGAAATGGATATAGAAAAAATTGTAGGAAATTATTCTTTTTTTACGGTTAAATCTGCAATAAATAATAATTCGATGTTTAATGGTTTTATTGGATGTGAAAAGAATAGCACAATTGTGTATAGTGCATTAAAAAAAATATATATATCAGACAAGATTGTTCTAAAAAATGACTATTTTTATATTTGTAAAGAACTATATACCATAGTCGATAATTATAATAGGACAATAGGAGACATTTGTACAAACCCAGAAGATATAATTGGGCTTAAAAATATGATATACACAGAATCGTTACTTGAAAATGGAGTATGTAGAACTATTAATAGTAATAATGAAACCTTATTATTACATTATTTTGATAAAAGAGTGATTCCATCAAGCGTTGAAATTCCCAAGAAATTTTTAAAACTGCTAAAATATACAAAAATTGGCATATCATTACATTTACCTGAAGATACAAAATCATTATTCTCAAATGGTATACGACAGAATGTTCTTTTTTTAGGAGAATTATTGTATAATATAGGTTATGATTGCTATTTCATTATTCATGATCAAAATTGTAACGAAGAAATAGTGAATCAAATGTTATATTCGGATAAATTTAAATATATAAAATATTCGAACATTTTTACAATCGATTTCGATTTGGTAATTATGATGGGATATGAATTAGATGTTGAAATTGTAAAACAATTAAAATATATTAACACAAAAATAGTTGCATATTTATGTGGAAACTCTTACTTGATTGATACTGAAAAAATATTATATAATCAACATAAAGCAAGAGATTCTGGTAAATATTTAAATAAAAACGATTTTATATTATACGACCAGATTTGGTCTATTCCTCAAATGACAAACACAAATAAATATTATTGGCAAACATTGTATAGGAGTGAATGTATCGAAGTACCTTTCATTTGGTCTGAAAATGCGATCAAATTAGCAATATTAGCAGAAAATAAATCGTATGACGAATTATTATATAAAAATGAAATAAATCCAAACAATATTAATAAAATAGCCATATTTGAACCAAATATTAGTGTTATGAAATGGGCATTTCCTAGTTTATTAATATGTGAAAATGCATATAGAGCAAATAATGAAAGCATTAAACAAGTATTTGTAAATAACGTTTCTGATGCAAAAACGGGAATAAATGATTTTAATTTGGAGGCATTCAATAAAATAGTGAACAATTTAGATTTATGTGTTGATAAAAAGGTGTCAATTGAAGGTAGGTATAATACATTGGCATTTATGTCAAATCATGCTAATTTTGCTGTATCTCATCAATGGGAAAATAATTTAAATTATATATACTTTGATTTGGCATGGATGGGATGGCCAATAATTCATAATGCATCTTTATGTAAAGATGTTGGTTACTATTATCCTGAATTTAACTATGAAGAGGGAGGAAACCAATTACTTACTGCGATTCAAAATCATAATGCTAATTCCACCGAATATATTGATCGCAATCGATCCGTTTTACAACGTTATTTAACTACAAATGTTGAATTACAAGAAAAATATATCAAAATAATATCCGATTTATTTTCTGTAAAAAATGACAATGGTGACGTCGATGAAAATAATATTATAGAAATGAAAATTAGTGAGAAAATTGCGTCTTAAATTATGCTAAGCACATATAAATTTAATTAATCATACTTCTTTGAAATATGATTAATTATTATTATTTAATCGAATTATATACTATAATGGTTGTTTCAAATTATATCGTTGCGATACCATCTTATCATCGTGCGGAACTTTGTAACAGTAAAACGTTACATATGTTACACACAAATCATATTGAAAAATCGAAGATCTTCATCTATGTCGCAAACAAAGAAGAATATAATATTTACTCGGAGAAACTAGATAAGAGTTATTATAATAAAATTGTGATTGGGATCAAAGGATTGGTACAACAGAGAGACTTTATAATGAAACAATGGCCAGAAGGTAAACATATTGTCTTCTTAGACGACGATGTTGAATCTGTCGATTTATCAATATCTTCTTTTAAATCCAAAAACTTAAATTACTTTATTGAAAATGCGTTTAAAGAATGTATTGCACATAAGGCATATATTTGGGGAGTCTATCCTGTATTTAATCCCTTCTTTAGACAGGCAAGAAAAGAAATGACTACCGAACTTAAATTTATTGTTGGTGCGTTCTATGGAATTATTAATCGCCCTCGTTTGAAAGCAATTGAACTGACTATTACTAAGACGCAAGGTCACAAAGAAGATACAGAGAGAACCTTGAAATATTTCATACATGATGGCATTGTCATTCGTTTCGATAAAGTGGGATTTGTGACAAAGTATTTTGGAAGACAAGGAGGTATGGGTAATTTCGAAGAAAGATTGGTTCCATTGAAAGAAGCAACATTGAAACTAAAGAAGAAGTATCCAGAATATGGTAATGTTAAAATTCGAAAAAATGGAATGTATGAGTTTGTAATATTTTCTAAACCTCACATACAACCAACAAAAAAGAATACTCATACTCATGTAAAATCAAAGAAGACGAAGACCAAGAAACTTCGAAAATAGTAAAAAATATTTGAAATAAGTTTTAATGGATTTTCAGTTTCCGTTTGTAATTACAAATATAATTTGTAATTTTTATGATTTTTTTACATCAGTTAATTCTTGTAGTCGTTTGATAATTAAATCCATTTTCTCCTCTTCTGCTACAACTTCTGCTGCTTTCTCAATTAAGAGTAAAGACAATTCCTTTCGCTGTTCGTTTAATATGTTAATGAACTCATTTGAACGTAATTGAGCTTCACGCAATTCTTCTATGTTGCATATTGCGATTTCTCTCTCTTCTTGTCCTCGTAGTTCTTCTTTTTCTTCTTCAGGTTTACAAAGTTGAGTCAATAATATAACATAAGTTCCATTCTTCTTTATCCCTTTCTCTTCTCGTTTTCTATGATCTTCATTGATTTTCCTCATCAAGAATGATTCTGTACAACCATTACCTTTCAAATACCATTTTGCATTTGGACCAGCCCTCACAATGATTGGACATTGATGTTGGATTGCCAAGGCAACAATCTCTTCTTTTGTATAATTTTTATCAAATCCATATTTCTCAACCATTTTTGATCCAATAAGAATATCACAATTGAGAAATTGTTTGGAGTTCATTTTGTTCGCAGTTTGGTTTTGCTTTTGAGTTTTGTTTGAGTAATATAGGTTAAATATAGTAAAAGTATTTCAATTTTTAAAAAAATCCAAGTGAAAAAAGCGGGTTCAGCTTTATTTATTTTACCATGAAATTTCAGAAAGTCTAATCATTGTTGATGGGTCATCTAATATCGGGACTTGCTTGATGCGTAATGTCAGCCTACTTCTATCCTTGACTGTTTGGTAGATTTGTCCATTCTTCTTCAATGCAGTAAGAACTTCATTTGTCACGTAGATGCCTTGAAATTCTGTTTCGGATATCTTGTTTGAAGTGAGCTTTCGTTGAAACGTGAGTCCTCCTTCTACTTGTGGTCTTGTCGAGATTTGGATCGCTTCCATGATTACATCGCACATCTGGTTCACATTTGTTGCTGTTCCTGGTGGCAAATCAACAGCAAATTGTCCATTGCTTTGAATTGTTTCTCCGGCCTCTGTCATGCGACAGAATACTTCTTTGCGAGTTGTATTTGGGAGGCTAGTCTCGAATAGCGGTGGTATACACACATTTGTGTTGATGAACCACGTCCCTTCTTCAATACCAAATTCTGGAAATGCTTTGGGTGTATACCAGAGACTGATCTTGTTTTCGTCGGCTTCATCATTTTCACTAGTTACGCAAGAATTCGCACCAGATTCACCAAGGCAAGGAATGCCAGTCCTGATTGTTTCGCATATACGTCTTGCATGTGTCGCGTTTATCTCGCGAAATCTCCATTTCTTTGAAAGAAGTTCATTCTTTTTCACAATATCTTTCACCTTTTGCGTAATCTCTTCGTCATTGTAGTTATCCATTCGACCTGTAAGCACAGCAGTTGCAGCGGCTTCAACTCGGGCGGTTCTGTATTCTTTGCTTAAATTGCCACTTGTTATTTCGACTTCAGCAGAACCATCTAATGTTCGGTGCGCTCGCGTGATTCGCATATGTATGATTGGTTTCGCAAAGATCTGTTTGGGTTCAGCTGTCAAGTTTCTTGCTTTGGATGGCATCGTTTCTGGAAGTTCAGTTCTGCTTTCAGTCATTGTGACATATTTTTCCAGTTCTCCACTTTCAACGAATTTTGTTCTCAGACAAATCCGGATCTGGTCATTGCTGTCATAACCACACATTCTTCCAAGAAGTCCTTGAAGGATCACATCTGTATTGGAATCTGTTGCTGTTTCAATCACGAATGAGATGTGATCCTTTTTCAACACTTGTCCCATTCTGCACAAATCTTTCACTAAGATGAGCGTATTCTTTCCTGATTCTGGTGCGTTTTCGAGAATGTTCAAGCTTTCCAATTTCTTGTCACTTTGAAAGTAATGTTTGATATCCCATCCATTTGCGATTGCGAATTGCTCCAAATCATCACGAATTGATTTTCCCTTTGTATCTTTTGTAGATTCATGTGGAATTCGAACAATTCCAAACTTCTTTGTATCACCGAATCGGTCCAATGTCGCCAAGAGTTGTTCGCGAACGCAAACACTCACATCATCAAATGAGACGATCATGTTTTTCTCAATCATTTTCTTCACACCAATGTAAGCATCACTGGGAATGAATGTAATCACTTGTTTTCCTTGAGAGCAATGTGCTACATCACTGATCTCTGAAAACGCAGTTGCTGAGACAGACAGAACATAATTGTTCTTCTGTTCGAGAGGACGGAAGTCTCCATTTGGAAGAATGCCGACGCCTTCAAGAAACTGATCCACACACATCCCTTGATTCTGTGCATAATGACTTTCATCCCAAATGAAGAGTGTTTTTGAGAATGTTCTTTGTTGAGTCTTTGCCTTCTTACTTGTCAGTTGAGTCCCGAAAATGACTTCGAGAACACCCCTTTCACTGAATGTATCGATAACATCATCGATTTCTTGCTGCTCAACATGAATTGATGCAAGATACTGACGATATAGCCCCTTGAATTTTCGGTCGAAACATTCCTTTGTCTGTTCACGAAGAGCGATTTCTGGATTTCCACAGAAGATGACAATCTTGTCAACCTTCTTTCTTCTTAGCATTTCTGCTGCGACAAACGTGTAGACGAATGTCTTCCCTGATTGCATCTGTGCGGAAAGGACAACCCATCGCACAGGAAAAGTAGCATTAGTAAAAGTATTCATTGCATCATTACCTGCTGTAATGTTTTTCCCGACATGAATCAATTGAATTTGGTTTGACATCTTGAAATATCAAAGTTTTGTAAGTTTGTTTTGGTCGCAGTTTGGTTTCGCTTTCGGTTTTTTGTTTAAGTAATATGTTTTAAACATGGTAAAAGTATTTCAATTTTTTTTAAAACCATGCTAAAATTAAAAAACTTAAAAAATGATATGGTTTTTAACAAAATTGAAAAATATCATTTTTCTTCAAAAACTCCTCCAACTAAAAAAAAAGGATTTCAAATTTGATTATTTACCATGAAATTTCATAAAGCCTAATTGTTATTAAATCATTCTCATCCAGCATTGAAACATATTTGGTTTGTAAAGCCAACCCTGTTCTATTTTTGATCAATTGGTAGAGTTGTCCATCCTTCTTCATTGAAGTAAGAACTTCGTTTGCGATAAAGATGCCTTGAAATTCGTTTTTCCTGTTTGAAATGAGCTTTCGTTTAAAGTTGACTCCTTCTTCAACACGCGGTCTTGTCGTGATCTTGATTGCTTCCATAATTACATCACGCATCTGCTTCACAATTGTTGATATTCCTGAAGGTAGACCTACAGCAAACCTCCCAGTTCTCTGATTTGTTTGTCCTACCTCAGTAATTCGACAAAATACTTCTCTCTTGTTTGTATTTGGAAAATCAAATTCGAATAGCTTGGGTATGCGTGTTCCAGTTTCAGTCATCCATACGCCTTCAATACCAAACCCAGGAATTGAGCTTGCTTCATACCAAAGAATGATCTTGCTTTTATAATTGATCCTGAATGGTTCCTCAAATATATGTTTAGAACCAACAATCAAGTTTCTCGCTTTGGATGGCATAACATCTGGCATTTCAGTTCTGCATTCGGTTGTCATTGTAACATATTTTTGTAGTTCTCCACTGTGAAATATTTGCGATCTCAGACAAATCCGGATCTGGTCATTGCTGTCATATCCACACATTCTTCCAAGAAGTCCTTGAAGAATTACATCCGTGCTGGAATCAGTTGCGGTTTCAATCACAAATGAGATGTGATCCTTTTTCAATACTTGTCCCATTCTGCACAAACTTTTGACCAAGATGATTGTATTTTTTCCTGAAACTGGTGCGTTCTCGAGAATATCCAAACTGTCCAATTTCTTTCCATTGTCGCTTTGAAAGTAGTATTTGATATCCCATCCATGTGCGATTACGAATTGCTCCATTTCAACTCTAATAATTTGAGCCTTTGTATTTTTTATAGAATCCGGTGGAATTCGAATGATTCCAAACTTCTTTGCATCACCGAAACGTTCAACTGTTGATGTGAGTTGTTCACGAATACAAACAACAACATCCTCAAATGGAACGATCATATTTTTCTCCATCATTTCATTCACACCAATGTAAGCATCACTTGGAATAAATGTGATCACTTGTTTTCTTTGAAAACAATATGCTACATCACTGATCTCTGAAAACGCAGTTGCCGATACAGACAGAACATAGTTGTCCTTCTGTTCAAGAAGGTGGAAGTCTCCATTTGGAAGAATACCAACGCCTTCAAGATATTTATCCACACACATCCCTTGATTCTGTGCATAATGACTTTCATCCCAAATGAAGAGCGTTTTTGAGATTGGTTGTGGTTGAGTAGGCGTTGTCTTCTTCTTGCTTGTCAGATGAGTTCCAAAAATGACTTCAAGAATACCTCTGTCATTTAAGGAATCGATAATAGATTCGTCTTCGTTGATGGATTTGAGATACTGGCGATATAATCTCTTGAAATTTCCATGAAAACAATCCTTTGTCTGTTCTCTGAGCGTGATTTCTGGATTTCCACAGAAGATAATAATCTTCTTGACTTTATTCGTTCGGAGCATCTCTGCTGCGATAAAAGTGTAGACAAAAGTCTTGCCTGATTGCATCTGTGCGGAAAGAACAACCCATCGCACCGGAAGAGAAATGTTAGTAAAAGCATTCAAAACATCATTACCTGCTGTAAAATTTTCTTCGAAATCATTCAATTGTTGGTCTGTCATCTTAATAAAATAAAGGTTTTGTTTGGTCGCGAATTGAGTTTGCTTTGGTTTTTTTATATTTGTTGATACCACGGATAAAAGTTATAAAGTAATTCAATTTTTTTAAAAAAAGACAATTTTTGAAAAACTTAAAAATACAAGTTTTTCGACATAAAATAATAAAAAGTAAAATAACTAAATAAAGTATATATATTATTTAAATCGGTTTTCCAAGTATTTATTCATAACGACGACTCAATGGATTAACGGGCACGGGTTTATTCCAAGACGGAGTGAAATTGGAACCGACCTCTTTATTCGTTTGAGCATCAAGTCTGTTCGCTGACCACATCGGCGTAGAAATATTCCAATTCGGTATCTTACCTTGCTTAACAGGCAAATTAGCTAAATAAGAATCAGCCCCACGATTGCGTTCATTGACCCCAACCGCTCTTTCACTTTTAAAATTTGAGTCCATTTATATAATAGGCTAACATTAAAATTTGACATAGTTGGATTGCTCGGCAACGGAATGAGCCATCATGTGAGCGTCCTTCGTCATTTCCTTGATAATATCACCATACTTGTAAGTATCATAGAAATGCCTCAACATAGATGCTCCAACTTTCTTTTGAAATATATGATTGAGTGTTTTGGTAATATGACCACCAACTCGTTTAGGATCTGTAGGATACAAGATGAACCCACCATCGGTAACATCAAATAATTCACAGAACTTGTCAATTACCTTACATAAATTCAAAGGGCAGTGAATAACTTCCTTTCCATTCTTCCAATGGGTCTTAAATATATTAAATGTAAAAGTCTTCTGTTTCGGGTCATAGTAGTTAAAACTCTCATCTTCGCCCTTTCCATCTTTGCACAACTTCATCATAATATAGTCGGCGTTGCGTCTCGGGGGAGTTAGAGTGTAGAGAGACAAAGTCATGAAATCAATCATTGCCTTCCTCTTGCTGGAGGTCTTCATATCTTCAATAGTGAAATCGGCACACTTTTGGGCTAAATCATTTTCAATCTTCATAATCTCCGTCCATTCAATCCAATTGGCTTGTTGAGCTGGTGTCTTGGTATGCGGGTCTTCCTTCATAAGGCGAATCTTGTCACTTTCCAAGAGTGACTTATATAAGAGATTGACCATAACATATTCCTTTGCTTTTCCAAGATTGTTCAAGACACTAACAACAGCGGTGACAAAACTCTTGCGGGTATTCAAGTTCTCCATTGCGTCCATCTTCGCCTTTATCTTCTTAAAGTCTTTCAAAAAGACAATTGATGAGAATGGTTTTCCATCATTCAATTTGACAAGTTTGGAGAGATACAAATTAATCGTTCCAGCTGCAAGA